>Ga0209544_1000130_pt1 | contig 114339 bp, 92 predicted proteins | sample MesohylPK_FD_187297 | JGI IMG/M metagenome (GOLD analysis project Ga0209544, IMG submission 187297) | Host-associated microbial community of the marine sponge Aplysina aerophoba from Gulf of Piran - sponge mesohyl, lysed by proteinase K... | ecosystem: Host-associated > Porifera > Sponge >... | reverse complement strand
GTAAAACGCCGTCAGATCCAGATCGTCCACCAGATCGCTGAGGTGGTGCGCCAAGTGGCCCTCAGGCAGCCACTCCCGCACGTCGGGAGGCAACAGCAGCGACTGGTCCGGCGCGTAGGGGCGGAACGTGGTCGACATCGAATCCTTCCGTCGTCGGCTCGCTCGCCTACAATTGTCGCATCTGTTTTTCTGCGGCGCAGACTCCTAGCGACTTCAACCCGGACTCGATGTCTTCAAGCCGGCTCTTGCCACGCCAGTGCCGCTTGGTCGGGAAGTTGATGATGTAGCGTGGGGGAACCATCGCACCCGTCTCGAAGACGAACACACGCCCAGGCCTCATCTCGTCGCGCTTGCACCGGGCGGCGTATGCCTTGAAGTTCTCGGGAAACGCGCGCTTGAACTGAAGCGCGACCCCGCGCCCCATCACGCCGACGCAGTTGACGGTGTTGACCAGGGCCTCCGCCGCCTCCGCGAGGATGTCACCAGTCTTGTACGTGATCACGGCACCACTCCTCCCTCAGTAGTACCACGCTGGACGGATTTCGACGGGCGGCCTGTGCGCGGCCGCTTCGAGGACGGCTTCGGTCCGGTAGCAGACCTGCTGTGACCGGACACCGATACGCGAGACGAGTTCCCACGGGAAGCGCTGCTCGATCAGGAACTCCGCCTGCTTGCCCTCTTTACATCGCCTCCAGTGCGTTTCTTCCACGGCGTCCCAGTCGATCTCGTCCAACTGCCCCAGGTCAGATCGATCCTCGAAGTAGCGGGCACCGGCATTCGAGAGCGTGAACGCCCAGCGGAGATCCTGCTCCTCCGCCCAGGCAACTGTTGTCCGCAGGTCCGCCTCCAGATGCACGATGGGATCCTGCCCGCCTCGGTAGGACAACTGTGGATGATTCGCCTGGCTGATCACCTAAAGCATGACGGAGCGCGGACAGAAGTAGAACGGGACGCACGCTCCCACGTAGAGATGCCGGTGGCTGCTCAGGCGCAACTCGCTCAAGCGCCGCTGCTTGATGTCGTTCATCCCAATCGTGGTGCCGACTGGCTGGCGTTCCGCGATCGCGGCATCGCAGAGAAGACCAACCTCCGCGACGATGGACGGCAACCGGTCCACGTGAACAATCCCATCTACGCGGAGGTGGTGCCGCGCGAGCTGACCTGGGTGGTCCAGGAGGAGTTCGACCAGGAGACGGCATGGTACGTCGACGCCGACGGCGGGCTGAACGTGGGAGCGCTGCTGGCGGCATTCCAGACGTTCTTCCGGGAGCACTCGGAGCACTGGTCGAAGCGGTTCCAGTATCAGGAAGCGTGGGCGCAGTTGCTGCTGCAGGCGTTCCTGCAGCGCGTGGTGAACAGCGGCGGGCGCATCGAGCGGGAGTACGGCCTGGGCCGGGGCCGCACGGACCTGCTGATCGTCTGGCCGCGGGGCGCCCGCGCGCCGGGACGCTGTCCCCACGATGGACCTTCCCACGCCGGCGGCGGGAGAGCCGCGGCGCGTCGACAAGATCGTGATCGAATGCAAGCTGCTCTACGGCAGCCTGGAACGGACCGTCGCGGCGGGCCTGGAGCAGACGGCGGCCTACATGGACCGGTGCGCGGCGTCGACGGAGTCCTTCGCTACGCGGTCGTCACCGCGCGGACCGCAACCGGAAGTGCTGGCCAACCCTTCGAGATCGCGAATCGCAGAGGGCCAGGGATTCGAGCCCGAAGCGGCTCCTGCAAGGAGCCGATGAGCGCCTGAAACCCCGTCTCTCCGCCAGAACGGCCCGAACGGGCCGCTCTGGCGGAGGGACGGGGATTCGAACCCCGGAGCGAGTTTCCCCGCTAACGGTTTTCAAGACCGCCGCCTTCGACCGCTCGGCCATCCCTCCGCAAGACGATTCTCACCGCGCCGGCTCGATCACCTCGAGCCCGCCCATGTACCCGCGCAGCACCTCGGGAATCACCACCGACCCGTCCCGCTGCTGATTGTTCTCCAGAATCGCCACCAGCGCGCGACCGACCGCCACCCCGGAACCGTTCAGCGTGTGCACGTGCTCCGGCTTCCCCTTCCCGTCCCGGCGGAAGCGGATGCTGGCGCGGCGCGCCTGAAACGCCTCGGTGTTGCTGCACGACGAGATCTCCCGGTAGGCGTCGTGCCCCGGCAGCCACACCTCGAGGTCGTAGGTCTTCGACGCCGCGAACCCCATGTCGCCGGTGCACAGCAGCACCGTGCGGTACGGCAGGCCGAGGCGCTTGAGCACCTCCTCGGCGTGCAGGGTCAGCGCTTCGTGCACGTCCCACGAGGTCTCCGGCGCGGCGTAGGCGACCAGCTCCACCTTGTCGAACTGGTGCTGGCGGATGAGGCCCCGGACGTCCTTGCCGTACGAGCCCGCCTCGCTCCGGAAGCAGGGCGTGTAGGCGACGTAGCGCGCCGGCAGCAGGCGGCCGTCGAGGATCTCCTCCCGGTGGAGGTTGCACAGCGGGACCTCTGCCGTCGGGATGAGATACAGGTCCCAGTCGCCCGCCACCTTGAACAGGTCGTGCTCGAACTTCGGCAGGTTCCCCGTGCCGGTCAGCGCCGCCGCGTTGGCCAGGAACGGCGGCTCTATCTCCGTGTAGCCGTGCTCGCCGGTGTGCAGATCGAGCATGAAGTTGATGAGCGCCCGCGCCAGCCGGGCGCCGGGCCCGGTCAGCACCGCGAAGCGCGCCGCCGCCATCCGGACGGCGCGCTCGAAGTCGAGGATCCCGAGCGCCGGGCCCAGCTCCCAGTGCGGCCGCGGTTCGAAGTCGAAGCGCGTCGGCTCGCCGTGCCGGCGGATCTCGACGTTGTCGGCCTCGGAGCTGCCCACCGGCACGCTGGCATGCGGCAGGTTGGGCAGCGTGCGGGCGAAGGCGTCCCGCTCTTCCTCGACCGACCCGAGACGGCCCTCCAGGGCCTTGATGACGGCCCCGTGCTCCTGGCCGGTCCGCATCAGCTCGGCGAGCTTGTCGCCGTCCTCCCCCGCCTTGCGCGCCCGGGCGACCTGCTCCCCCAACAGCTTGCGGGCGCGGCGGTTCGTCTCCAGCTCCGGAATGATGGCGCGGCGCTCGTGGTCCGCCTTCATCAACCGGTCGAGATCGGCGTTGTGGTCCTCGCTGCGCGTGAGCAGGCGCGCGCGGACGTCGTCGAGGTGTTCACGAAGCAGGGCTGGATCCAACATGACAGACCACGAATGATACGATCTCGATTCGCATGCCGACGAACGCCGCCGTCCGGACCGTCCTCGTGCCGGCGGCCGGCCTCGGCACTCGGATGCTGCCCGCCACCAAGGCCGTTCCCAAGGAACTGCTCACCCTCGTCGATCGCCCGATCATCCAGTACGGCGTCGAGGAGGCCGTGCAGTCGGGGGTCCGGCGCGTGGTGCTCGTGACGAACCCGGGCAACACCCTGACCGCCTCGCACTTCGCGCCCGCCCCCGCGCTGGAAGCGGAGCTTGCGGCGCGCGGGAAGCCCGATCTGCTGGCCGACGTCCGCGCGCTGACCGCGCTGGCCGACGTCGCCACCGTCCACCAGCCGGAGCCGCTCGGCCTCGGCCACGCCGTGCTGTGCGGCCGCGACGCGGTCGGCGACGCGCCGTTCGCGGTCATGCTGCCCGACGACATCATCGACGCCGACCCGCCCGCCCTGCGCCAGATGCTCGACATCTTCGCCGAGTACGGCGGACCGGTTCTGCTGGTCGAGCGCGTGCCGCACGACGCCGTGCACCGCTACGGGATCATCGCGGCCGAGCCGATCCGCGACGGCGTGTACCGCGTGACCGACCTGGTCGAGAAGCCGGCGGCGGCCGACGCGCCGTCCGACCTCGCCATCATCGGCCGCTACGTCCTGACGCCCGACCTCTTCCCCACGCTTGCAGCAACGGAGCGGGGCGCCGGGGGCGAGATCCAGTTGACCGACGGCCTGCGGCAACTCCTGCGCAGCCGCCCGATCTACGCCTGCGCGCTGAACGGGACCCGGCTCGACGCCGGCAACCGGAGCGGCTTCCTGAAGGCCACCATCCACTTCGCGTCGAAGCAGCCGGCCCTGGCCGTGGATCTGCGGGAAACGCTGGACAGCATACCGGTGCCGGCCGCCGGCGCCTGACAGACGCTCGGGACCTTGCCCTGGAGTTTCGCGACGCGAGACTCCAGGGCAACCTCGGGTTGCGCCGCTACCGGGCAGCCGCCGTGCCGGATGACGACTTCGTCGACGAGGCGGTCGACTCGGTCTTCGTCGTCGAGGACGAAGCGTCCTTCGATGTGGAGGCGCCGGCGTCCTTGCCGTTGGCCCCCGTCGAGCCGCCGTCCTTCTTGCCCCCGTCCTTCGGGTCGCCGGCCGCACCGCTCGGCTGGTCGCCACTCGGCTTCTTCGCGTAGTCGGTGACGTACCACCCGGTCCCCTTGAACTGAATGGCCGGCGACGACAGCAGCTTGCGGACCTCCCCGTCGCAGACGGGACACGTCGACACCAGTGGATCCGAGAACTTCTGGATCCGCTCGAAGCGGTGTTCGCAATCGTTGCACTCGTATTCGTAGAGCGGCATCGTCTCAACCCAGTCAGTCGGCTCCGTCACCTCGCGCGCCGAGCGAAGCCAACCCCTTATCGTACGTGCGAAAAGGACGGAGCGTCAACGTTACAGCCGCTCCAGCTTCGCGTAGCGCCCCAGGAGCTTCTTCACACCGATGCCGGTGAAGCGGATGGACAGCTTCAGGTCGCCCGCCGCCGGCTCGACGCCGACCACCGTGCCGACCCCGAACTTCGGGTGCCGCACACGGGCGCCGCGCGAGATGCCGCCGGCCGACTGGTCCTCGTCCGCGTCGTCGTAGAACGTGGCGGGCGGCTCGTGGGAATCGGCTCGACGCCTGCGGCCGACGCGGCCCCGATACCCGCGCGACGGGCCCTCGTAGCCGGCCGACGGCGGGCGCGGACCGTACGCCGGCTCTACCACCCGGACCAGCTCGTGGGGAATCTCGAACAGGAAGCGCGACGGCTCGGTCGACTGGTACTCGCCGAACAGCCGCCGCCGCGCCGCGCTCGTCAACACCAGCCGCCGCTCGGCACGCGTCATGCCGACGTAGCAGAGGCGCCGCTCCTCCTCCAGGCCTTCCTCGTCGTCCAGGGTGCGGGAGTGCGGAAACAGCCCGTCCTCCATCCCGGCCAGGACCACGAGCGGGAACTCCAGCCCCTTGGCCGCGTGCAGGGTCATCAGCCAGACCCGCGCGTCCTCCGACCCCTCCCCTTCGTCGGCCTCCGACTGCAGCGAGTACGCATCGACGAAACCGCCCAGACTGTGCTCTTCCTCCCGCATTTCGTAGTCCTGGGCCGCCGACACCAGCTCCATCAGGTTCGACAGGCGGCTCTCGGCCTCCTCGCTGCCGTCCTTGCGCAACGCCGCGACATAGCCGCTCTCGGTGAGGACGGCAGAGAGCGTCTCCGAGACCGACTGCGTCGAGGCAACCGCCTGCAGCGACTCCAGCAGCGCCCGGAACGCCGACGACGCGGTCAGGGCCCGCTTCGCGAGCAGGTGCTCGTCGGTCGCGCGCAGCAGCCGTTTCCACAGCGACCATCCGGGCCCCGCGGCATCCGGCCCGGCGGGTTCGTCGAAGAGCGGTGCGTCATGGACGGGCGGGGGCTCGATGCCTTCCAGCCCCGTCATCACTCCCGGACCGATCCCGCGCGGCGGGACGTTGATGACCCGGCGCAGGCTGATGTCGTCGTCCGGGTTCAGCAACAGCTTCAGGTAGGCGAGGGCGTCCTTGATCTCCCGGCGTTCGTAGAAGCGGACCCCGCCGACCACGCGGTACCGGATGCCCGCGCGCCCCAGCGCCTCCTCGATCACCCGCGACTGCGCGTTGGTGCGAAAGAGCACCGCGGCGCGCCCCGCGCCCCGCGCCGCATCGCGCAACTGGCCGAGGATGAAGTCGGCCTCCTCGAGGTCGTCGTTGGCGCGATGGAAGAGGATCGGGTCTCCGCCGGCGCTCTCCGTGTACAGACGCTTCTCGCGCCGGCGCCGGTTGTGCGCGATCAGCCCGGAGGCGGCGTCGAGGATGACCTGCGTCGACCGGTAGTTGCGCTCGAGCCGCACCACGGTCGTCTCGGGAAAGTCGTCCTCGAAATCGAGGATGTTGCGCAGGTCCGCGCCGCGCCACTTGTAGATGGACTGGTCCGGATCGCCGACCACGCAGAGGTTGCGGTGCCGCTCGGCCAGGTAGCGCACCAGCAGGTACTGCGGCCGGTTCGTGTCCTGGTACTCGTCGACCATGATGTAGCGGAAACGTTCCCCGTACCCGGTGCGCGCCTCGTCCGACTCCTTGAACAGCGTCACCGTCTTCAGGAGCAGGTCGTCGAAGTCGAGCGCCTGACTCGAGGTCAGCGCGCGGGCGTAGCGCTCGTAGACCGCCGCGAGCTGCTCGTCGGCGAAGCTCTCGCCGGTGAGGCGCAGGTCCGCGGCGCTCTCGAGACGGTTCTTCGCCTGGCTGATGCGCGACAGCAGGGATTTGGGCGGCACCATCTTCGGGTCGACGTCCAGCTCCTTCATGGCCTGCCGCACCACGTTGAGCTGGTCGACGCCGTCGTAGATCACGAAGTCGCGCGAGAGGCCTATCCGCGGGCCCTCGCGGCGCAGCAGCCGCGCGCAGAAGGCATGGAAGGTCGAGACCCAGAGCCGGGGCGCCGCGGTGTCGAGGAGCCGCTCGACGCGGGCGCGCATCTCCTCGGCCGCCTTGTTGGTGAAGGTCACCGCGAGGATCTGGTCCGCCGCCGCATGGCCGCCGCCGATCAGAGAGGCGAGCCGATGACAGATGACCCGCGTCTTGCCGGATCCGGCCCCCGCGAGGATCAGCAGCGGACCGTCGCGGTGCAGCACCGCTTCGCGCTGCTCGGGATTGAGCCCGGACAGCAGGTCGTCGCCGCGGGCTCCGGCCCGCGGAAGGCCATTCCTACTCAACCGTCACGCTCTTGGCCAGGTTGCGCGGCTGGTCGACGTCGCAGCCCCGCAGCACGGCGATGTGGTAGGCGAGGAGCTGGAGAGGCACCACCATCGGGATCGGCATCAGCAGCGGATGGGTCGGCGGGACGGGAATGACCGAGTCGCGTTCGCGGTCGAGGACCACTTCGAACTCCTCCGGCGGGGCGTCGGTGACCACGATCACGGAGCCGCCGCGCGCCTTCACCTCTTGCAGGTTCCCGCGCATCTTCTCGAACACCTTGTCCTGGGGCACGAGCGCCACGACCGGCATGTGCTCGTCGATGAGCGCGATGGGGCCATGCTTCATCTCGCCGGCCGGATAGCCTTCGGCGTGGATGTAGGAGACCTCCTTGAGCTTGAGGGCGCCCTCGAGCGCGATGGGGTAGTTGACGCCCCGTCCCAGGTAGAGGAAGTTCGTGCTTCGGTAGAAGCGCTTCGCGATCGACTGGATGAGGGAATCGGACTTGAGGGCGTGCTCGATGAGCACCGGCACGTGCGCGATCGCCTCGATGAGCCCCCGCGCGGCCGGCTCCTCCAGGGCCCCGCGCGCGTGCGCGAGGTGCAGCGCGAGCAGGTGCAGGGCGAGCAACTGCGAGGTGAACGCCTTGGTGGACGCGACCCCGATCTCCGGACCCGCGTGGGTGTAGACCGTGCCGTCGGACTCGCGCGTGGCCATGCTGCCGACGACGTTGCAGATGGCGATGCTGCGGGCGCGCTTTCCGCGCGCCTCGCGCAGCGCCGCGAGCGTGTCGGCGGTCTCTCCCGACTGCGTGATGACCACCGCCAGCGTACGGTCGCCGACGATCGGATCGCGGTAGCGGAACTCCGAGCCGTAGTCGACCTCCACGCGGACGCACGCGAGCTGCTCGATGAGGAACTTCCCGACGAGCGCGGCGTGCCACGACGTGCCGCAGGCGACGAGGACCACCTGCTCCACCTCGCGCAGCGCCGCTTCGGGAATCTCGAGCTCGCCCAGGAACACGCGCGCCCGTTCCTCGGAGACCCGGCCGAGCACCGTCTCCTGCAGCGCCCACGGCTGCTCGAAGATCTCCTTGAGCATGAAGTGCTTGTACCCGGCCTTCTCGGCCATGACCGGGTCCCACTGGATCCGCTGCGTCGCCTTGGACACGGCGCGGCCGGTGAAGTCGGTGAACTCGACCCCGCCGCGCGTGATCACGGCCATCTCCCGATCGCCGAGGAAGACCACGTCGCGCGTGTGATCCAGGATGGCGGGGATGTCGGACGCGACGAGGAACTCGTCGTCGCCGATGCCGATGACGATCGGCGGGCCGTTGCGCACCGCGACGATCTTGTTGGGGTCCTCGGCATGGACCAGCACCATCCCGAACAGCCCGCGCAGCTTCCGCAGCGCACGCCGGACCGCGTTCTCGATGCCGTCGCCCTGCAGCTCGCGTTCGACCAGGTGGGCGATGACCTCGGTGTCGGTCTCCGTCTCGAACCGGTGGCCGGTCTGCTGCAGCTCGCGCTTCAGCTCGAGGTAGTTCTCGACGATTCCGTTGTGCACGACGACGAGTTGGCCGCTGCAGTCGCGGTGCGGATGGGCGTTCTCCTCGGTCGGCCGTCCGTGGGTGGCCCAGCGCGTGTGTCCGACCCCGTAGTCGCCGTCCACCGGATCGGTCTGGATGGTCCGCTCAAGTCGCTCGAGCTTCCCGGCGCTGCGGCGGACCTCGATCCGCCCGCCCGCCACCAGCGCGATGCCGGCCGAGTCGTAGCCGCGGTACTCCAGCCTCCGCAGTGCGGCGATCAGCACCGGCACGACCGGCTTCGCTCCGACGTAACCGACGATGCCACACATGAGAACGTCCTACTCCGAATCCGCGATCTTGTTGCGCAGGGCCGCCGCGCGCTCCGGCTTGTTGACCTGGCGGGCCCGCGCCAGGGCGAGGGCATCCGACGGCACGTCGTCGGTGATGCAGGAGCCGGCCGCTACGTACGCCCCGCGCTCGACCGTCACCGGCGCAACCAGTTGCGTCCCGCTGCCGACGAAGACATCTTCCCCGATCGTCGTCCGGTGCTTGACCGCGCCATCGAAGTTGCAGGTGATGGTCCCGGCGCCGATGTTGGCGCCGGCGCCGACCGCGGCGTCGCCGACGTAGCTCAGGTGGCCGGCCTTGGCGCCGGCGCCGAGCGTCGCCTTCTTCAACTCCACGAAGTTACCCACCTTCGCCTCCGCGCCGACGGTGGAGCCGGGACGGATGTGCGCGAAGGGACCGACGCGGGCCGCACTGGCGACCTCGGCGTCGATGATAACGGAGTGGTTGTTCACCGTGACGTCGTCGCCAACGACCGAGTTCACGATCCGGACGCCGGCGTGCAACTCGCAACGGGCGCCGATGGACGTGCGCCCCTCGAGGATGACGCCCGGGTGAATCACCGTATCGGGCCCTACGTCGACGTCGACGTCGACGTAGGCGGTCGCCGGGTCGACGATGGTGACGCCCGCCGCCATCATTTCCGCGTTCTTTCGATGACGCATCAGCGCACCTGCTTCCGCCAGCTCGTGCCGGCTGTTGATGCCGCGGATCTCGTCGGCCGCCGCGACCACGGTCTCCACGTCGAGTCCCTGCTCGCGGTACCGCCGCAGGATGCCCGGCAGGTAGCGCTCGCGCTTCGGTCCGGCCTCCGGCACGGCCCGCAACGCCGCGAAGAGCGGTGCGAGATCGAACGCGTAGATGCCGCTGTTGACCTCCCGCAGCGCGCGTTGCGCCGGCGTCGCGTCCGCTTCCTCGACGACCTCGGCCAGCCGCCCGCCGCGGCGGACGATGCGGCCGTAGCCGTACGGGCGCTCGAGGGTGGCGGTCACGACGGTCGCCGCCGCCCCGGTTCGCTCGTGGGTCTCGGCCAGCGCCTGCGCGGTCCCGGGCGAAACCAGCGGCGCATCACCCGTCAGGACGATCAGGGTGCCGCGCTGCCCGGCCAGCATGGGCTCGGCCTGCAGAACCGCGTGCGCCGTGCCGAGCTGGCGCTCCTGGCGGACGAAACCGAGCGCACCGCGGCTGACGGCCAGCTCGCGCTCGACCGCCTCGGCCTGATGGCCGACGACGAGCGTCGTCGACGCGGCGGCGAGCGGATCGGCCGCCCGCAGGACGTGCTCGACCAGCGGGCAGCCCGCGAGCCGGTGCAACACCTTCGGCCGGCTCGACCGCATGCGGGTGCCCTTGCCGGCCGCCAGCACCAGGACGTGCCGGGCGGTCAATGCCGGTCCCTCGCGCTTTCTATCGCCTGGTACACGCGGCGGCTCGGCAGGTCGTACTTGGAGGCCAGCGAGCGAATGGACGCCCGCCGGGAAAGCCCGGATTCTGTCAACAGCCCGAATTCATGAAGAAGATCCGCCCCGGCCGGCACTTCCGCGGGAGGCCCGGAGACCGGCGCGCGGGCCAGGACGACCGTGAACTCGCCGCGCGGATTCTGCAGCTCCGCCAGCACATCAGGTATAGGTCCAACGACCAAGGATTCGTGGAGCTTGGTCATCTCGCGGCAAACGGCAACGGTTCGACTGGCGTTCACCGTTTCGAGGTCCGCCAGCGACGCGCGGATTCGGTGGGGCGCTTCAAAGAAGACGACCGGCCGCGGCTCGCTGGCCACCTCTGCGTACCACTGTTTTCGGTCTTTTGACCGTGACGGTGGAAATCCCGCGAACGTGAAGGCGTCTTCCGCCAGACCGGACGTGACCAGGGCCGCGAGCACGGCGCTCGCCCCCGGGACCGCCTCCACCCTGAAGCCGGCGTCGAGAGCCGCGCGGGCGAGCCTCCGGCCGGGGTCCGAGATCAGCGGCGTGCCCGCATCACTCACCATCGCCATCGTCTGGCCCTCGGCCAGCCGCGCCAGCAGACCGCCCGTCCGGCGGGATTCGTTGTGCTCGTGCAGGCTGATTCGCCGCGTCGTGATCCCGTAGTGGTCGAGCAGCCGCGCCGCGCGGCGGGTATCCTCGGCCGCAATCAGGTCGACATCGCGCAATACCCGTACGGCGCGATACGTCACATCCTCAAGATTCCCGATAGGAGTCGACACGATGTGAAGCGTGCCGGGCGTGAGCGCAGAGGGCACGAGATCTTCAGCGGGCTGCCGCGAGCGACACGATCGGGCCGCGCCAGTATTGTACCATCAAGGGGTCAGCGTACCGCTCCAACCTTCGTGACACGTCCGATGCGCCAGTCGATCACCAGCCACGTCTCCGAACCGCTCTCGCACTTCGTCGAGGAGTACCTTGCGTATGTCTACGAGATGTACCCGACGGCGGCGGCGGCCGACGGCGTCCACACCCACGACGACCTGCTGGAGGACCTGAGCCGGCCGGCCGTCGACGCCCGCGTCCGGGAGCTCGGCGGCTGGGCGCGCCGACTCGACGGCATCAACCCCTCGGCGCTGACACCGGTCGAGGCGATGGAGCGGCGGATGCTCGGCGACCGGATTCGGGGTCATCTGTTCGCCCTCGAAGAGGTGCGCGGCTGGCAGCGCAATCCGCTCTACTACGCCGACATTCTGGCCGAGAGCCTCGCCGGGCAGACCCTCTTCGCCTACGCCGATCTGGCGGAGCGGGCGCGGCGCGTGGGTTCGAAGCTGCGGCAGGTGCCGCGGCTGCTCGACTCGGCGCGGCAGAACGTCACCGAGGCGCCGGGGCTGTTCGTCAAGGTCGGCATCGAGTCGTTCGAGGGACTGCTGACCTTCGTCGAGCGCGACCTGCCGCGCGCGTTCCGCGACCTGGAGGACCTGCACCTGCTCGGCGTGCTCGCGGACACGTCGATCGAGGCCACGGAGGCCCTGTGCGAGCACATCGCGCACCTGCGGGACACGGTGGCCCCGCGGAGCCGCGCTTCGTTTCGTCTCGGCCGCGCGCGGTTCGAGCAGAAGCTGCGGCTCGACGAGGGTCTCGACCTGCCGGCCGACCAGTTGCTGGAGATAGCACGGCGGGAGCTGCACGCCACGCAGGACGAGTTCGCGCGGGTCGCGGCGCAGATCGATGGGGACCCGGCAACAGCGTGGCGGCGGACCCAGGACCGTCATCCGGCGCCGGACGCGCTCATCCGCGAGGCGGGGGCGCAGGTCGAGGCGCTGGAGACGTTCCTGACGCGGAAGCGCATCGTGACCATTCCGGAGCATGTCGGGGTCCAGGTGCGGCCGACCCCGGATTTCCACCGCTCGACGGCCGCCAGCCTGTGGATGCCGGGCCCGTTCGAGACGACGCGCGTCCCGGCGTTGTACCACGTCACCGGCGTCGACCCGGCCTGGAGCGCGGAGCGCCAGGCCGAGCACCTCCGGGACCTGAGCTACGCGACCCTTTCGTCGATCGCCGCGCACGAGGTCTTTCCCGGCCATTTCCTGCACGGCGAACACCTGCGCGCCGTACGCTCGCCGTGCCGCAAGTCGGGCTTCTTCGCGGCGACCTCGTTCGTCGAGGGCTGGGCCCACTACGCGGAGCAGATGATCCTGGACGAGGGCTTCGAGCGCGGGAATCCCGAGCTGCGGCTGGGCCAGTTGGCCGAGGCGCTGCTCCGCCTCGCCCGCACCGTCGTCGGCATCCGGCTGCACACCGAGGACATGTCGGTCGAGCAGGGGGTCCGCTTCTTCCGCGAGGAGGCGTACATCGAGGAGTCGAGCGCGCGGCAGGAGGCCGAGCGCGCCACGTTCGACCCCGGCGCCGTGCTGTACGCGCTGGGGAAGCTGATGCTGCTCAAGCTGCGCGGCGACGTGAAGGAGGCCGAAGGAGAGGGTTTCTCCCTCCAGCACTTTCACGACCGGCTGCTGGGACAGGGTTGCCTTCCTTTCTGGATGCACCGGGCGCTGATGGCGGCCGGGGGGCCCGCCATCGAGTAGAGGGAACCCGAGCGTGACGACCCCGCTGTACGTGCGTCTCGCGGTTGCCCTGCCGCTCGTGCTCTTCGTCTGGTTCTGCACGCTGATTCCAACCGTCTCCAGCGGAGAGATCCTCGTCTGGGAGATGGCTTGGCTGCCGCAACTGGGCATCGACCTCGATCTGGTGGTCGACGGCCTGAGTCTGCTGTTCGCCTTGCTGATTACCGGCATCGGCACGTTCATCTTCCTCTTCGCCGGCGCGTACATGAAGGGCTACCCGCAACGTGGCCGGTTCACCCTTTTTCTGGTCAGCTTCATGCTGGCGATGCTCGGCCTCGTGCTGGCCGACAACCTCGTCGCGTTGTTCGTCTTCTGGGAACTCACCACGATCACCTCTTTCCTGCTCATCGGCTACTCGCACGAGAACGCCACCGCCAGACGCTCCGCTCTGCAAGGACTGCTGGTAACCGGCGCGGGCGCCCTGGCGATGCTGGCCGGCTTCGTCGTCCTGGGCCAGGCCGTCGGCACTTTCAGCCTGCGGGAGATGCTGGCCGACCAGCAGCATTTCGCAGACCACCCGCGCTACACGGCGGTCGTCGTTCTGGTGATGCTCGGAGCCTTCACCAAGTCGGCGCAGTTTCCGTTTCACTTCTGGCTGCCGAACGCGATGGCGGCTCCCACGCCCGTGTCGGCCTACCTGCACTCGGCGACGATGGTCAAGGCCGGCGTCTTCCTGCTGGCCCGCCTGACGCCAGTCCTGGGGGGGACCGCACTCTGGATGGAGACGCTGACCGCCGTGGGAGCGGTGACGGCGGTGTATTCGGCGTTCGTCTCGCTGGGCAGGTCCGACCTGAAACAGGTGCTGGCCTACACCACGATCATGGCGCTCGGCGTGTGCGTCATGTTTCTCGGATCGCCGACCGTAGCGGGGCAGGGCGAGCCGTCACGCGGGGTGCTGGCCGCGCTTGCGTTCCTGGTCGCGCATGCCCTCTACAAGGCGGCCCTGTTCATGGTGGCCGGGACCATCGAGAAGGCGACCGGCACCCGCGACCTGACACGGCTCGGCGGTCTGGCGCGGGCCATGCCCGTCACGTTCGCCGCCGCGGTCGCCGCGTGCGTCTCGATGGCCGGCGTGCCGCCCTCGATCGGGTTCATCGGCAAGGAACTCCTGTACACCGCCGGCTTCGCGCCCGACACCGCCGCCTACCTGACCTGGGCCGTGTTCTTCGCCGCCGCGCCGATCGCGACCGTAGCGATAGTGCTTGCCATCAAGCCGTTCCTCGGCCCGCGCCCCGAATACCGCACGCCGGCGCGGGAAGGAGTCTGGCAGCTCTGGTGCGGGCCGGTCGTGCTGGCCGCGGTCGGCCTCTACTGGGGGTTGTCGCCGCAGTTCCCGTTCATGGAGCTGCTCGTGCCGGCCGAAGCGGTAGTGACCGGGCATTGGGTGCAGGCCGGGGACGTTCCCTGGCACAGCACGAGCGAGGCCCTCGTGCTGACCCTCGTGACACTGGCCGCGGCCGTCCTGGGATTCTGGAAGCGGGCAGCGGTTGCGGAGGGACTCGCCCGTCTCGGAAAACTCGTTCCGCTCAGCGGCGACCGCGCGTACGACGCAACCATGAACGGGCTCGCCGCCGTCGCGGCCTGGCAGACGCGTCGGTTGCAGTCCGGCGTCCAGCGGCACTACCTGCTCATCGTATTCGCCACGCTTGGACTGAGCCTGGCCGTGACCTACTGGATCAAGAGTGTGTCCTTCTGGCCCGTGCGGCTGGGGGAAGCGACGTTTCTCGATTGGTCGCTGGCCGCCCTGGTCGCCGCGGCCTCGGTCGTGATCATCCGTTCCCGTTCCCGCCTGCTCGGGATTTGCGCACTCGGCGTGGTGGGGATTTCCACGGCGCTGATCTTCCTTACTTTCGGGGCCCCGGACGTCGCAATGACGCAATTGGTCGTCGAGACGCTCGTCACGGTGATCGTCGCCATCGTTCTGCTCAAGCTCCCGAATTTCCGAAACGAGATCTGGCCTTCGAAACCCGCACGATTGCGCGACGGGATCGTCGCCGTCACGGTCGGAATCAGCGTCACCCTGGTGCTGCTCGCCGTGACCGGGTCCCCTCCCCAGCCGGATCTCAGGGAGTACTTCGAGCGGACCGCCGTCCCGGGCGGTCAGGGCAGGAACATCGTCAACGTGATCCTGGTCGATTTCCGTGCTCTCGACACCATGGGGGAGATAACGGTGCTCGCGATCGCGGGCGCGGCGGTCTTCGCCCTGCTGCTGCCGGGGGCCCGACAGCGACAGGGCGTTCCGCCTCCGGGCACGGGGGAAGCGGTTGCGCGCGCCCAGGCGTGGCAGGGCAGCATCATGAACACCATGATCCTGCGGGAAACCACTCGCCGGCTGGTCCCGTTGATTCTCGTCTTCTCCGTGTTCCTGCTGCTCCGGGGCCATGAACACCCCGGCGGCGGCTTCGTCGGGGGGCTGGTCGCGTCGATCGCGTTCAGCCTGTACGCTTTCGTCTTCGGCCCGCAGGCGGCGCGCGGGATACTGCGCGCGGACCCCCGCGCGGTCGGGGCCGCCGGTCTGGCGGTAGCAATCGCGTCGGGCTTCGTCGGATCGATCCGCGACACCGCCCCGTTCCTGACCGGCCAATGGGCAACCCTCGCGGGGCTGAAGATCGGCACGCCCGTGATGTTCGACGTCGGTGTCTACCTCGTCGTCATCGGAGTCGTGTTGACCTTCGTTCTCAGCATCAAGGAGCAGTAGCCGCGATGCGCGGGCAGCAGGGAAACGACTGATGGAACCAATAGTCGCCGTGGTGGTCGGCGTCCTGATGGCGGCAACCGTCTACCTGATGCTCAGCCGCAACTTCGTGCGTTTCATCTTCGGGCTGGCGCTGCTTTCCCATGCCGCCAACCTCGTGATCTTCGCGAGCGGAGGCATGACGCGCGCCCGGCCGCCGCTGATTGCACCGGGAGAGTCCGCACCCCTCCCCGACATCTCGAACGCCGTGCCCCAAGCGTTGATTCTGACCGCGATCGTGATCTCTTTCAGCCTGCTCACGTTCGCGCTGGTGCTCGCCTTCCGGACCTACCAGGAGCTGGAAACCGTCGACACCGACCGCATGCGGGCCGCGGAACCCATGTCGGCAGGCGCGGACGCGGGGCAAAGGACGGTCGGTTGAACTGGCTGCTGGTGTGTCCGATCGTGATTCCGTTGGCCGCGGCCGTGATCGGCTTCGCGGGACGCGGCAGCGAGAGGACGCAGAAAGCCGTAAGCCTCGCCGGCGCCATCGGCCTGTCGGGGGCAGCCGCGGGCCTGCTGTCGTCGGTGTGGCGGGACGGTATCGCTGCGGTCCAGATCGGCCAGTGGCCGGCACCCTACGGGATCACGCTGGTCGCCGATCACCTGAGCGCGGCGATGGTCGCGGTCTCCGCCCTGATCGGTCTGGCCACCGTGATCTACGCGTTCGGGGACACGCGGCCCGGTCCGCTCTCACGTGCTCTGCACCCCTTGCTGCACGCGCTGCTGGCGGGCGTGTGCGGCGCGTTCCTGGCGGGAGACGTCTTCAATCTCTACGTCTGGTTCGAGATCATGCTCATCGCCTCGCTGGCCCTGCTAGTACTGGGAGGTACGCCGGCGCAACTGGACGGCGCCGTGCGCTACGCGGCCCTGAGCCTGATCGCGACGACCCTGCTGCTGAGCGGCATCGGACTGCTGTACGGTTTGACGGGCACGCTCAACATGGCGGACCTGCACCTGCGGGTGCAGGAGGTCGAAGATCAGGGGTTGCTCACCCTGGTCGGCATGGTGTTCATCATCGCGTTCGGCCTGAAGGCGGCGGTATTCCCGCTCTTCTTCTGGCTTCCGGCCAGCTACCACACGCCGCAGACCGCGGTTTCCGCCGTCTTCTCCGGCCTGCTGACGAAGGTCGGCGTCTACGCGCTGATGCGTTTCTTCACGCTGATCTTCCGGAACGACGTCGGATACACGCACGAGCTGCTGCTCTGGGTGGCGGGCCTGACCATGGTCACCGGCGTTCTCGGGGCGGCCTCGCAGAACGAGTTGAGGCGCATTCTGTCGTTCCACATCATCAGCCAGATCGGGTACATGATCCTCGGCCTCGCGCTCTTCACGACGCTCGGGTTGCTGGGCGGCATTTTCTACGTCATCCACCACATCATCGTGAAAGCGAACCTCTTCTTCGTTTCGGGCGCCGTGAATCGGCTGGCCGGATCCACCGATCTCCAGACGCTCGGCGGGCTCTACCGCGACAAGCCGCTGCTCGCGGCGCTGTTCTTCGTACCGGCGTTCTCGCTGGCGGGCTTCCCGCCGCTGTCCGGCTTCTGGGCGAAGCTGTTGCTGATCCAGGCCTCGGTCGAGAGCGATGAATTCGTCCTCGCAGCGGTAGCGCTGGTCGTGGGCCTGCTGACGGTCTTCTCGATGACCAAGATCTGGCTGAACGCTTTCTGGAAGGCCCGCCCCGACGAGGCCGGGCCACCGCCTTCGCTCGCGCCGCGGCGGCGGTGGCTGCTGCTGGCTCCCATTGCGACGCTGGCGACCATCACCCTGGCCATCGGTCTCTACGCCCGACCTCTCTACGCGCTGGCGGAACGGGCCGCGACCGAGCTGATGGACCCCTCGATCTACGTCGAAGCCGTACTCGACCGGGGCGCTGTCGCGGAAAACGCGGCCGGTTGTGGAGACAACGCGGAATGAGGCTCTTCCAGATCAACCTGCTGCTCGCCGGCGGCTGGTGCGCCTTGTTCGGAACCTTCGACCTGGGGACTTTCGCCGCCGGCTTCCTCCTGGCGTTCGCCGCCCTGAGCCTGTCGAGTCCCGTGCACGGGCAGACCGCCTACTTCAGGAGGGTCCTGCTGGCCGCCCGCCTGGGAGCGTATTTCCTGTATGAGCTTACGGTCTCGAGCTTCCAGGTCGCCTGGGACGTGATCACGCCCACGCACAGATCACGCCCGGCCATCGTGGCCGTGCCGCTGGACATCGAAGAGCCGATACAGATCACCGTGCTGGCCAATCTCATCTCGTTGACGCCCGGCTCGCTGAGCCTCGACGTCAGCCCCGACGGGAAGACGCTGTACGTGCACGAGATGTTCGTCGACGATCCGGACGAGACACGCAGGAGGATCAAGACGGGCTTCGAGCGCCTGGTCTGGGAGGCCATGCAGTGACAGACCTCGCGGAGCACTCGCAGATCATCGGATGGGCGGTCGACGTCACGACGGTCCTGACCGTGCTGGGACTGGTCTTCTCGTTTGTACGCTTGATAAAGGGGCCGAGCCTGCCGGATCGCGTCGTATCGATCGACCTCATCACGGTGCTGGCGGTCGCTATCGCGGGCCTCCTGGCAATCACGCACAGCGAGCCCGACTTTCTCGACATCGCGGTGGTCCTGGCGCTGGTGGCCTTTCTGGCAACCGTCGCCTTCGCTTGGTACGCCGAGCGCACGACCGCGTTGCTCCATCGCGACGGACAGGCCCGCGAAAGGACGGAAGAGCCTGATGGCAGGTGACATCCAGTGGTGGGAACTGATCGTTGCCGCTTGCCTCCTGGCGGGAGGCTTCTTCCTGTTCGTCGCCGGCCTCGGCATCCTGCGCCTGCCGGACGTGCTCATTCGCATGCACGCCTCCACCAAGGCGGGAACGCTGGGTGTGGGCCTGGTGTTCGGCGGCGCGGCCGTGCACTTCGGAACGGCGGCCGAAACCGCGATCGCCGGACTGACGATCATCTTCCTGCTGGTAACGGCCCCGGTTGCCGCTCACGCGATCGCGCGCGCGGCCTACCGCATGAATGTCCCACTGTCGGACAGAACTCACCTCGACGAGTGGCAGGGAAAATACGGTGGGGACCGCGGTGCGGAGAAACCCCGCGACCGGCCGTGATCCGACGGCCAGCAGGGTGGGAGGAGGGCGGCCGACACCGGTCGAACCGGCCGGCCGCCCTCGGGATGTTGACGTGGGCGGACCCAGACGACAGAAGTCGCTGACAACAACGCCCCGCGGTCGACGATCCGACCCTATTCGGCGGCTCCGTGACCCTCGCAGGGCGCGTTGCTGGTCTTGTCGATGTCCGTGATGATCCACCGGCCCTCGACGGTTCCTTCCGTCATCTCGCCTTCTTCTTCCGCACTCGGCATCGGGATGTTGTGCAGATCCGCCTTCTGGACCGTGAAGCACATCGTCCGCTCTTCTTCGACATCGTCCTTCGTCACGTTCGCGGTCACGGTGAACTGCTTCGTGACGAGCTCGCCGCCGAACTCGATGACCTCGATGGCCTCGGGTGAGTCGCGGACGAAGTCGTAGAGGCTGACGTCGACGATGCGCCGCTCGTTGTTGAGCGCGTTCTGGGCCTCGGAGACCTTGCGCGCCCACTCGCGCTCGTCGGCGACCTGCGTGCTCCAGGAATCGCGGATCTCGTTGAACCAGTCCCGGCGACCGCTGTTGCCTCCCCGGGGCGCACCCTCACCGGTGCGGCTCGACCAGGCGTTGGCGGCCCGCCTGATATCGGCGTTGCTCGGATCCTCACCCTCGCGCCCGGACTCGATGGCCAGGGTGATCGGCTCCTCGTTGTTGTCCTGGTACATCTTCTTGTCGGAACGGAAGGTGGTCTCGGCGTCCCGCGTCTCGGCGAGGGCCTGGTTCAACTCGATCATCTGGAGCGGACGCCGCTCCTCCTCGCCGACGAAATCGACGCCCGGGCTCGAAGCGATGCCGTCGTCCTGGGGACTGAACGGCACCAGCGACATGTTGCCGAGGGAGGTTCGGTCGTCGAACCGGGCGGCCTGGAAGAAGGAGCGCGCAATCAGCAGCTCATCGCCTCCTCCTCCGCAGGCCGCGGCGAGGAATCCTCCAGAGAGGACCACTGCAATCAGTACCAATGACCTCTTGACCATGGAACGAGACATCCCTGCCTCCTTGCTGCTGCGACCGGCGTCCTTCGCGAACGCCGATACCGGGCCTAGTCATCGCCGGCGACCGATTCGTCATCCGCCTCGCCGGCATCCTCGCGCGATTCTCCGTCTCTCTCAACGAGCCGCGCCACGGAGACGACGCGATCATCGTCACCGATACCGATCAACCGCACGCCCTGCGTCGCCCGGCCGATGGGGCGGGCGTCCCGCGCGACCATCCGCAAAACCTTGCCCTGCTGCGTGATCAACAGGACCTCGTCGTCGCCGTCGACGCAGGCAACGCCAGCGACCCTCCCGTTTCTCTCGCTCGCCTGGATGCTTATGATACCGAGTCCCCCGCGCGATTGCACGCGGTATTCTCCGAGCTCGGTCCGCTTGCCGTAGCCGTTCTCGGTCACGGTCAGGAGCGTGGCGCCGGGCCGGACGACCGTCATCGCGACCACCTCGTCTCCCCCGCGGAGGGCAATGCCCCGGACCCCGCGAGCCGTGCGCCCCATCGAACGCACGTCGGACTGCGGGAAACGGATGGCCATTCCCGCCCGCGTGCCGATGAAGATCTCGCCCTCGCCGTCGGTCAGCTCGGCGCCGACGACCGCGTCGTCCGGCTCCACCCCCATGGCGATGATGCCGCCCGAGCGCACGTGGCGAAAGGCGCTCAGATCGACCCGCTTGACCACGCCCCGCCGCGTTCCCATGGCGACGAAGTGCCGGCCGGGATCGGTGGGGAACTCCCTGAGCGTTTCCAGCGCGGCGATCTTCTCCTCCGGATCGAGGGCCACCAGGTTGGCGATGGCCTTGCCGCGCCCCGCCGGCCCGACATCGGGAATCCGGTGGACCTTGAGAGGGTAGACCCGTCCGCGATCCGTGAAGATCAGGATGTAGGCATGCGTCGACGCGATGAACAGGTGCGTCAGGAAGTCCTCTTCCCGCGTCCGCATGCCAATCCGGCCCTTGCCTCCCCGGCGCTGGTTCCGATACTGCGTCACCGCGGTTCGCTTGATGTACCCGGTGTTGCTGGCGGTGATGACGACGTCCTCGTCGACGATCAGATCCTCGATGCTGAAGTCCCCGTCCTCGCCCTCGATGATCTCGGTGCGGCGCGCGTCGCCGTATTTCTCCCTCACCTCCCTGAGCTCGTCGACGACGATGCCCAGCAGGAGCGACTCGCTCTCGAGAATGGCCCGCAGCTCCCGGATGGTCTCGGCCAACCGGGCCAGCTCCTCGATGATCTTCTCGCGCTCCAGTCCGGTGAGGCGCTGAAGCTGCATGTCCAGGATCGCCTGGGCCTGGATCGCGGTGAGCGAGAAGCGCTCGATCAGGCCGCGCCGCGCCTCCGGGGGGTTGCGCGAGGCCCTTATCAGCGCGATGACCGCGTCGAGATAGTCGAGCGCGACCTTGAGCCCTTCCAGGATGTGGATGCGCGCCTCCGCCTTGGCCAGATCGTGCTCCGTGCGCCGCCGGACCACTTCCCTGCGGAAATCGAGGAACTGCTCCACGAGGTCGAGCAGCGGCAGGACCCGCGGCCGGCCGGCCACGATGGCCAGGGCGATGATGCCGAACGACGTCTGCAGCGGCGTGTGCTTGTAGAGGTTGTTCAGCACCACCTCCGGCACCTCGCCCCGCCGCAGCTCGATCACGATGCGCATGCCGTGACGGTCGGACTCGTCGCGCAGGTCGGCTATCCCTTCGATTACCTTCTCGCGCACCAGGTCGGCGATCTTCTCGAGCAGGCGCGACTTGTTGACCTGGTACGGAATCTCGGTGACGACGATGGCGGTACGGTCTCCCTTCTTGCGGGGTTCCTCCACCTCGGTGCGGGCCCGCATCGTGATCGATCCGCGGCCGGTTCGGTAGGCCTGCACCACGCCGGCCCGTCCCACGATGAACCCGCCGGTGGGGAAATCGGGACCCGGAACGAGCGTGAGCAGCTCCCGCTCCTTGTCCAGCCGCGTCGCCTCCCGATGCTCGGCGATCCAGACGATCCCATCGATCACCTCGCGCAGGTTGTGCGGCGGGATGTTCGTCGCCATCCCGACGGCGATGCCGGCCGAGCCGTTCACCAGCAGATTCGGAAACGGCGCGGGCAGGACGGAGGGCTCCTCGGTCGTCTCGTCGTAGTTCGGCACGAAGTCGACCGTGTCGCGGTCGAGATCAGCCATCAAGTCGTCGGAGAGCGACTGCAGCTTCGCCTCGGTGTAGCGCATCGCCGCCGGCGGGTCGCCGTCCACGGATCCGAAGTTCCCCTGGCCGTCGACCAGCGGGTAGCGCATGTTGAAGCCCTGCGCCAGGCGGACGAGCGTGTCGTAGATGGACGCGTCGCCATGCGGGTGGAAGTTGCCCATCACCTCGCCGACGATCTTGGCGCACTTGCGGTACACCCGGTTTGAGGCGAGCCCCATCGTGTGCATGCCGTAGATCACGCGCCGGTGCGCCGGCTTCAACCCGTCGCGCACGTCGGGCAGGGCGCGGCCGATGATGACGCTCATGGCGTAGTCCATGTAGGACCGACGCATCTCGTCTTCGATGGTGACGGGGACGTTGGGGCGTTCGACGTCGGGCATGGGACGCTAGATGTCCAGGTTCTTGACGTCCAGGGCGTTGTCCTGGATGAACTTGCGGCGCGGCTCCACCTGGTCGCCCATGAGCGTGGTGAACATGTGGTCGGCCTCGGTGTCGTCTTCCGCGCGCACCTGCAGCAGGGTGCGGTTCTCCGGGTTCATCGTGGTCGTCCAGAGCTGGTCCGGATTCATCTCGCCAAGCCCCTTGTAGCGGTTGATGGCGACGCCGCGTTTTCCGGCGGCGATGAAGTGATCGACCAGCTCCCGCATCGATCCGATCTCCGTCTGTCCGTCGCGGGCCGCATCGCCTCCCGCCACGGCCGCCTCACCCGCCGCGGTCGCGTCATCGGCCGCATCGTCGCTGCCGCCCGCCGGGGTATCGCCGGGTCCGCCGTTCGCGCCGCTGCCGGAGGCCGGCCCCGGCCGCTCGACGCTGACGAAGAGCGGGCCGCGCAACGGCGCCAGCTCCTCGTGGTGGGCCAGCAGCGCGCGGTACTCGGCTCCCTCGACGAAGTCGACGCCCAGCGCCTGACGCCGGACGAATCCGTTCTGCCGGTCATCGACGACCAGGCGGCACGCGTCGTGCTCCTCGTCGTCCTCTATTGCGACTGTCCGTTCGGGTTGGGAGATCGCTTCCGCCACCGCGTCGACACGGCTGCGATCGGCGAAGAACGTGCGATCCCGCGCGCCGTGATCGAGCACCGCCATGACGACTTCCGGATCCAGCCCCCGGCGCTCGACCACCTGCAGCAGCCGCTGGAAGGCGATCAGCTTGCGGAGGACCGCCTCGAGGGCTTCGCCCGACCAGGTCCGCCCGTTCTCGGGTGCGCGCACGACCCGGGTCTCGCTGCTGCGCCGGATGAGGTAGGCCTCCAGCTCCTGGTCGTCCTTGATGTAACTCTCCGACCGGCCGCGCTTCGCACGATACAGCGGCGGCTGCGCGATGAATACGTGACCCTGCTCGATCAACTCGCGCATCTGGCGGTAGAAGAACGTCAGCAGCAGCGTGCGGATGTGCGATCCGTCCACGTCGGCGTCGGTCATGATCACGATGCGGTGGTACCGCAGCTTCGAGAGATCGAAGTCCTCCCTGCCGATCCCGCACCCGAGGGCCGCGATCATCGTCTTGATCTCGTCGCTGCCCAGCATCTTGTCGAACCGGGCCTTCTCCACATTGAGGATCTTGCCCTTGATGGGAAGGATCGCCTGGAACCGCCGATCACGCCCCTGTTTGGCCGACCCGCCAGCCGACTCGCCCTCGACGATATAGATCTCGCTGCGCGCCGGATCGCGTTCCTGGCAGTCGGCCAACTTGCCGGGCAGCGCGCTGTTGTCCAGGGCTCCCTTGCGGCGCACCAGATCGCGCGCCTTGCGCGCCGCATCGCGGGCGCGCGCCGCATCGATGGCCTTGTTCACGATGCGCTTGGCGACCGCGGGATTCTCTTCGAGGTACGCACCCAACCGGTCGTTGACGATTGCCTGGACAATCCCCTTGACCTCGGTATTGCCGAGCTTCGTCTTGGTCTGTCCTTCGAACTGCGGCTGCGGAATCTTCACGCTGACGACCGCCACCAGACCCTCGCGGATGTCGTCGCCGCCGATGCTCTCCTTGAGATCGCGGGCGAGGTTGTTGCGGTTGGCGTAGCTGTTGATCGTGCTCGTCAACGCCGCCCGGAAACCGGACAGATGCGTTCCGCCCTCCTGGGTGTTTATGTTGTTGGCGAAGGCGTAGACCGTGTCGGCGTAGCCGTCGTTCCACTGCAGCGCGAGCTCGACGTCGATGCCGTCCCGGGCGCCCTGCATGTAGATCGGCTCGCTGTTGGCGACGATCTTGTTCCGGTTGATGAACTCGACGAACGAGCGGATACCCCCCTCGTAGGTGAACTCGTGGCTCTTGTCGTTGCGCTCGTCGTTCAGCGTGATCGACACGCCGGCATTCAGGAATGCCAGCTCGCGCAGTCGCTGCGCCAGCGTATCGAAGCTGTACTCGACGGTCTCGAAGACCTGTGCGTCCGCCTTGAAGGTGACCTTGGTGCCGCGGCGCTTCGTCCGACCGATCACCTCGAGCCCGGAGAGCGGCCGGCCGCGCTCGTACTGCTGGCGATAGACCTGACCGTCCCGCCAGATCTCGAGATCCAGAGTCTCCGACAGCGCGTTCACGACCGAGACGCCGACTCCGTGCAGGCCGCCGGAGACCTTGTAGCTCTCGTTGTCGAACTTCCCGCCGGCGTGCAGCACCGTCAGCACGACTTCCGCCGCCGACTTCCCGCTCGCGTGCCTGTCCACGGGAATGCCGCGGCCGTTGTCGGAGATCGTCACGGAGTTGTCGATGTGCACGGTGACCCGGATGGTGTCGCAATGGCCGGCCAGCGCCTCGTCGATGGAGTTGTCGACGACCTCGTACACCAGGTGATGGAGTCCCTGCACACCCGTGGAGCCGATGTACATCGCCGGACGCTTCCGAACCGCGTCGAGGCCTTCGAGGACCTTGATCTGATCGGCACGGTAGCTCTCCGGATCGCCCGCAGACGGTTCGGAACCCGCCGGTACGGGAGGCGGGGCGCCGGCATCGGCTCGCGGTGCAGGCCCCGCCCCTTCATGATCGAGTTGTGTCATACGGATTCCGATGGCTGGCTCGCGGTGGATCTCCATCTCGCCCGCGGCCGGGAACGATGGCTACACGCGCATCGGCATGATCACGTACGTGTAGGCTGTCTTCTCGCCGGACGGATACATGACGGCCTGGCTTTTCTCGTCCTTCAACTCCAACGTCACACTGTCCGTTTCGGCGACCGCGAGGAAATCCAGCACGTACTGCGCGTTGAAGCAGATCTGCAGCTCGGCGCCGGTGTAGTCGACGGGCAGCACCTCCTTGGCTTCCCCGAGTTCCGGACTACTCGATGTCACCTCCGCCGTCGAATCGGCAATCTGGAACTTGACCGCGTGGGAGCGCTCGCTCGACAGCAGCGCGACCCGCTTGATCGCGCTGGTCAATCGATCGCGCTCGAAATCGACCTGCTTGTCGTTTCCGGTCGGAATGACGCGCTCGTAGGCCGGGAACTGCGCGTCTATCGTGCGTGAGATGAGCTGACGCCCGTCGATCTCGAAGAACAGGTGGCTCTCGCCGCGGGTGTACCGTACGTCGCCTTCCCCGCCCGCCAACAGCCGCGACAGCTCGCCGAGAGTCTTCTTCGGCAGGATCGCGCGGATTTCGCCGTCCGGAACGTCCCCTCCGTCCCACTCCGAGGAGGCCAGCGCCAGGCGGTGACCGTCGGTCGCGATCAGGCTCATCGAGCCGGGCTTGAGAACGAACAGCGCGCCGTTCAGGAAATAGCGGGTGTCCTCTCCCGTGATCGCGAACTGCGTCTTCATCACCATGCCCCGCAGGGCCTCCCGAGCCACCGTCTCCGCACCGTCGCCGCCCGGATCCGGCAGCGTCGGAAAGTCCTCCCGGGGCAGTGTCTGCATCCGGGAATCGAAGCGGTCCGCCGACACGTTGACGGCTCCGTGCGCTCCCGCCTCGAGCCTGATCTCCGTGTCCGGCAGCGCCCGCACGATCTCGAACAGCTTCTTGGCCGGAACCGTCAGCGCGCCGGCGCGGGAGATCGATGCCTGGCACTGGCTCCGCAACCCGACTTCGAGATCCGTCGCCAGCAGGCGCACGCTGCCGGCGTCGTTCGCTTCGAGCAGAACGTTCCCGAGAATCGGAATGGTGTTCTTGCGCTCGACGATCCCCTGGCAGAGCTGAAGCTCGTGCAGCAGATCGCCCTTCTGGACGGTCAGTTCCATGGGGACGGTGACCTCGACTGGAGAGCTCGCATCGAATGGCTGAAGACCATGTACTGGATCTGAAGGATCTTTTAAGTATAACAGGATCAGAAGGCCTGTGGAAACGTTGACGGGCATTTCAAGTGCAGCCTGATCAACGACTTACCGGAGGACCGGACCGTTGACGATCTCGGCGGCGCGGGCCGGGATCGGTGGACGGAACCCGGTCTCCACAGCCGGCGGCGGGTTGCCCGGGGTTCGGTTGTGGACGAATCCGGATCCGCGACCCCGCGACCCCGCGACGTCTGGCCCGACAATCGTCGCCGAACGCGACCGCAGCGGTCGCGCTGCGGCGCAGACGCCTAGCGGAACGTCTCGATGAAGCTGTTGACCAGGTTGTGGAACTCGCGGTCGGTCTTGCACTGTCCCTCGACCTTGCGAATCGAGTGGACGACGGTCGAATGGTCGCGGCCGAAGCTCTTTCCGATCTGCGGGAGCGAGGCGTCGGTCAGGGTCCTGCAGAGGAACATCGCTATCTGCCGCGGGCGCGCCACCGCCTTGGAGCTGTCGCGGCCCTTCAGATCGGCGAGCTTGAGCCGGTAGTAGTTGGCGATGAACTTCTGGACCATGCCGATGGTCACCGGCTGCTCGTCGCGGTGGAGGATGTTGCGGAGGACGTCCTGGGCAAGGGGCAGCGAGATCGCGTTGCCGGTCAACGAGGCGTACGCGATGAGTCGGATGAGCGATCCCTCCAGCTCCCGGACGTTGGACTTGATGCCGCTGGCGATGTAGAGCGCCACGTCATCGCGCAGCGGGACGGTCTCGGCCTCGGCCTTCTTTTTGAGGATCGCGATCTTGGTCTCCAGATCCGGCGACTGGATGTCGGCGATCAGGCCCCATTCGAATCGCGACCTCAGCCGCTCCTCGAGCTGCTGGATCTCGTGCGGCGGGCAGTCGCTGCTGATGACGATCTGTTTCTGCGCGTCGTACAGCGAGTTGAACGTGTGGAAGAACTCGGTCTGCGTTCCCTCCTTGCCGGACAGGAACTGCACGTCGTCGACCATCAGGACGTCGAGCTTCCGGTAGCGCTCCCGGAAATCGAGGATGCGGTCGTAGCGGACCGCGTTGATCATCTCGTTCATGAAGCGCTCGGACGAGATGTACGTGAGGCTGAGGTCGGGCATCTGACCGAGCAGGTAGTGGCCGATCGCATGCATCAGGTGCGTCTTGCCCAGACCGACTCCGCCGTACAGATAGAGGGGGTTGTACGAGCGGGAGGGCGCCTCGCCCACGGCGAGAGAGGCAGCGTGGGCGAATTGATTCGACGAGCCGACGACGAACGAGTCGAAGGTGTAGCGCGGGTTCAGGCCGCGGGCCGCCGCGCCCGGGGCAGGGGCGCGGGCGACGGACGGCGCCTGCGGCTCCACACTGCCCGCGTCCACGTCGATGACGAACGCGATCTTGACCCCGCTGCGCTGCACTTCCGCGGTGGCTTCCGTGATCACCGCGGTGTAGTGCTTGGTGAGCCAGTTCCGGCAGAGTTCGCTGGGCACTCTGACGGTGACGCGGTCGCCGGTGTCCTCCACGAAGACGGTCGGGCTGAACCAAGTGTTGAAGCTGTGGCGGTTGACCTTGGTCTCGATGCGCGCCAGAAGCTCGGACCAGACGTTGTTCGGCATCGAAGTGCGGTCGCTCCGGCCGTCGCCGCCGGTCTCGCTGATCCCGTGGGCGACGGGCCGACGCAGGGCGAAAATCCCTGGCAGTGACCTGTACCGTCGTCCAGCAACCCCTCACTGGCCGCTCCACACGGCGAGGGGCATCCTGTTTATCCACAGTTTCTTCCACACCCTGTGGAAATCTCTGTGTTGGGGGTGCCGCCTCGCGGCCGGGACCGGAAATTTACCACACTCACCGGACGACGACAACCGGATAACCACTCGTGATGCAGGGCGCGAGGACTCCGGTTTTCGTTGACATGCGGCCGGTGCGGTGGCTACCATGATCGTTTCCCGTCGGGGTGTGCCCGCCGAGACGGGCCGCGAGGATGATGAGAGCATGAAACGCACGTATCAGCCGAACAACCGGCGGCGCAAACGGACCCACGGGTTCCGCAAGCGCATGAGCACGAAGACCGGCAGGGAAGTCCTGAGGCGGCGCCGGGCCAAGGGGCGGAAGCGCCTTTCGGTTTCCTAGCAGGTGTGCGCGGCGTAGAGCGGCGCAGATCGTGGACAGGTCCGGTCGTGCGAGCGAGAGGGGTGCGGCTGGCCGCGTTTTGGTCGAGAGCCGACGCCGGGGCGGCCCGTTGATCGCGGTGGCGCGGAAACGTGAATCGGAATCTCTCCCGGCTCGACCGAATCCGCCGCCGACGGGATTTCCTCACCGTGCAGCGGCAGGGTGTCCGCATCCACGGCCGCCATCTCGTTCTGTTCACGCTTCCGAACGGTCTGGACCGGAGCAGGCTGGGGATCATCGCGACGCGCCGGATCGGAGGGGCGGTTCGGCGGAACAGGGGCAAGCGCCTGATGCGCGAGCTCTTCAGGCACCGCAGGGGCCTTCCGGGCTTCGATTTCGTCGCGCTGCTGCGGCCCGGGTTTCCCGACGTTCGATTCGCGGCCCTCGATGCCGACTATCGCGCCACTCTCCAGCGGCATGGACGAACCCGTGAAGGGCGGCCGACCGATCGCGGACCGCGCGCCCTCCCTGGCCGCGCGGCTGCTGCTGGTCGCCATTAGGTCCTATCAAGTGACCCTTGCTCAGGTGCTCGGGGGGCGCTGTCGGTTCGTGCCCTCGTGCTCCGCCTACGCCGTCGAGGCAGTCGCACGGCATGGCGCGATTCGCGGAGGATGGCTCGCGGCCTGCCGGCTGGCGCGGTGCCAGCCTCTGTGCCGCGGCGGACTCGACCAGGTTCCCGCGCCGCGCGGCCCGCGCGCGGATGCTCTCTAGAGACACACGCTCTGGCCCCGGCGTACAGTAACAGGCCCACTCATGGAACGAAGAGTCCTGCTTGCTTTCCTTCTCTCCCTGCTGGTGCTCCTGGTGTACCAGAGTCTCGTCGCGCCGCCGCCGGCGCGCCCGCCCGAGGTGGCCGGAAGCGGAGCGCCGCCCCAGTCGGCGCCGCCGGCCGTCGCACCCGATCAGTCGCTGGCGCCGGCGGCAACGTCCACCCCAGCCGCGCCGCCGGCCGATCCGGAGACCGCACCCCGCGAGGAGATCACGCCGGTGGTCGCCGACCGGGAGGCCCGCGAGGTCGTGGTCGAGACCGAGCGCGTACGCGCGGTCTTCCGGAATCGCGGAGCCTCACCAGTCAGTTGGCTGCTCAAGGAGCACCTGGACCAGGAGACGGGTGCGGCGATCGACCTCGTGCCGGGCGAGCTGCCGGCCGTCGAGCTGCCGCCGTTCTCCCTGGTGTTCGAGGACCCCGAGCTGACGGGCCGCGCGGCGGATGCGCTGTATCGGCCCAGCGCGCAACGCGTCGCGGTCGCCGACCGCGCCGAGACCCTGGCGTTCGAGTTCGAAGATTCGTCCGGATTCCGCATCAGGAAGGAGTACGAGTTCGAGCCGGGCATGCACGGCTATCTCGTTCGCTTCCGCGCCGAAGCGTTCGATGGAGACAGCCGGCTCGCGCCGCGCGTTGCATGGGGCCCGGCGCTGGGCGGCGTGGAGGCGTCGAGTTCGGGAATGGCCTACCGCGAGGGACCGCGCGGCGTCATCTTCGGCCGCCTCGTGGGCGTCGAGGGAGTGGAGGACGAGGGCATTACGCGGCCGACGTCCTCGGACATCGTGGCGCGCCCCGCGTACAGCGGGCAGATCGGCTTCGCGGGGGTCGACAATCACTACTTTCTTGCGGTTGCGCTGGTCGGCCGGCAGGAGGCCGAAGTTGCGTATCGCTATGTGCCGCTGCCGCCGCGGACGCCCGACGGACCGGCGCGCGAGCTCATGGCGTTCAGCCTGCGGGCGCCCGGCGAGACCATCGACCTGCCGTTCTTCGTCGGGCCGAAGGAATTCGACCTGCTGGAGCAGGTGGACGCGGCCCTGATCAGGTCGATCGACTTCGGGTGGCTGGGGTGGCTGGTCGTGCCGCTGCACCGGTCGCTCACGTGGGTCCATGCGTACGTGGACAACTGGGGCTGGGCGATCATCATCCTCACGATTCTCGTGAACATCGTCATCTTCCCGCTGCGCCACAAGAGCGTCGTCTCGATGCGCAAGATGCAGGAAGTCCAGCCGGAAATGAAGGCGATTCAGGAACGGTACTCCCACCTGAAGGCGACCGATCCCGAGAAGCAGAAGATGAACCAGGAGATCATGGCGCTCTACCGGGATCGCGGCGTGAACCCGGCGAGCGGGTGCCTGCCGATGCTCCTCACCTTTCCGGTTCTCTTTGCCTTTTTCAGCCTTCTCCGGTCGGCGGTCGAGATTCGGGGCGAGCCGTTCGTGGGTTGGATTACCGATCTGTCGGTGGAGGATCCGCTCTACATCACGCCGATCGTCATGGGCGCCTCGATGGTGCTGCAGCAGAAGATGACGCCGACGCAGGCGGATCCGATGCAGCAGAAGATCATGATGCTCATGCCGGTGGTCTTCACGTTCATGTTCGTCTGGGCGCCGAGCGGGCTTGTCCTGTACTGGCTCACCAGCAACGTCATCGGGATTCTGCAGACCGTCGTGACGAATCGGGTCATTGGTCCTCCGAAAACGCGCACCGTGCGGCCGCCCGCCGAACGGCGTGTGAAGAAGAGCGGGCGGGGGACCGGATCCGGAAGGAAGGCCAGGCAAAGTGAGTGACGCACTCGACGCGCGGATGGGCGACTTCGTAAGGGAAATCGGCCGGGCGCTGGGCCTGGCGCTCGACGTCGACGTCGAGCGCATTGAGGACGGCACGCGCGTGCGCCTGGCCGGGGACGGTTCCGACGTGTTTCTCCAACGCAAGGCGGCGGGGCTCGATGCCCTGCAGCACGTCGTCAACGCCGCGTTTCGGCGGGAGCACGCCGATGGACACATCGTGGTCGACAGCCTGGACTACCGGAAGGGCAAGGACGGCGAGCTGCGCGAGTCGGCGCGGATTCTCGCGCAACGCGCTCGCGACACCGGAGAGGCCCAGGAGATCGGTCCTCTCAACCCCTACGCAAGGCGGATCGTGCATCTGGCGGTCGCCGACATGCAGGGCGTGTCGTCGGAGAGCGTCGGGGACGCCTTCCTGAAGACCGTGCTCATCACGGCTTCCGCCGAATGAGGTAATCGCGGGTTCCGCCGCGTTTGCGAACGTAGCGAGCCTGTCGGCGCCCTACGCGTGGGCGACCGGTCCCGCACGGCGCCGCCGGGCCAGGACGCGGATGTTCGCTACCGACGACACGATCGTGGCCATCGCGACGCCGCCTGGTCCGGGTGGCGTGGGCATCGTGCGCGTGAGTGGACCAGGCGCGATCGGCATCGCGGGCAGGATTCTCTCCACCTCGTCCAGGCTGGCGCCGCGGCGCGCCACGCTGACCAACGCTCTCGATCCTGTCGATCGTCGCCCTCTGGATCGCGTTCTGGCGACGTACTTCCCGGGCCCGCGCTCGTACACCGGCGAGGATGTCGTCGAGATCAGCGGTCACGGAGGTCCGGTGATTCTGCGGCAGGTCGTGACGGCGGCGACCGCGGCCGGCGCCCGATTGGCTGAACCGGGCGAATTCACGTTGCGTGCCTTTCTACGTGGCCGTCTCGATCTGGTGCAGGCCGAAGCCGTCCACGACCTGGTCACCGCGGTTACTCCGCGCCAGGCGCGTGTCGCCTTCGATCAACTGGAGGGAACCGCTACAGCGGCAATCGGCGCGCTGGATCGAGTGCTCTTCGACCTGGTGGCGCGGCTGGAGGCATCGCTCGACTTTCCCGACGAGGGCTATCACTTCATCGATGCGCGGGCGGCCGGCGTGGAAGCTGCGAGTCTCGCGGCGCGGGTGCACGATCTGATTGTCTCGGCGCAACGGGGAAGGCTGATTCGCGACGGTTGCCAGGTGGCGGTGGCCGGCCGACCCAATGTAGGAAAGTCCTCTCTTTTCAACCAGTTGTGCGGGGTGCAGCGGGCCATCGTGGCGGGCGCGGCAGGGACGACGCGGGACCTCGTGACCGAAACCGTCGATCTTGGCGGCATCCCGGTGACCCTGGTCGATACGGCGGGAATCCGCACCACGACCGAAGAGGTGGAAGCCGAAGGCGTTCGCCGCGCTCGTGCGGCGGTAGACGTGGCCGCGGCGGTCATCGTCGTTCTCGACCGTTCTCGGCCGCTCGATGCGGATGATTGGGCTCTGCTGGAGGAGACGGCGGGCCGACCCAGGCTCGTCGTGGTGAACAAGCGGGACCTGCGAGCGGCCTGGTCGCCGGCGGTCGAGCCGCGAATGGCGGCCTGCGGGGCCGTGCTGGAGACCTGTCTGATCGACGGGAGCGCCGCAACAGCGATTCGGGGTGGGCTGCTGCAGGTACTGGAGGGTGGAACGCCGATTCGCGACACGCCGGCCATCTCCAACGTGCGGCATATCGATCTCCTCGGCAGGGCGGAACGAGCGCTGCGACGGGCGTCGGCGGCTGCGGCCGGGGGTGCTTCGGAGGAACTGGTGCTGGCGGATCTGGAGGAGGCGCGGCGGGCACTCGAGGAGATATCCGGAAAGCGCACTCCCGATGCCGTGCTCGAACGCATCTTCGAGCAGTTCTGCATAGGAAAGTGAGGCGGAGGGTTTCCAGGTGGAGAGTCGATTCGACGTCATCGTGATCGGGGCGGGACACGCCGGCGTGGAGGCGGCCCGTGCAGCGGCCCGGATGGGATGTCGGGTCGCGATTTGTACGCTGTCCGAGGCCACCGTGGCGCACATGCCCTGCAACCCCGCCATAGGGGGCACGGCCAAGGGTCACCTGGTGCGCGAGATCGACGCACTGGGCGGCCTGATGGGCGAAGCGATCGATGCCACCGGCATCCAGTTCAAGCTGCTGAATCGCAGTCGGGGCCCCGCCGTGCGCTCGCCGCGGGCGCAGGCGGACAAGCGCCGGTACGGTGCGTGGGTCGCGGAGGCGCTCCGCCGGGAAGAACGAATCACCTGGGTTGTCTGCCGCGTCGGGGGCGTACTGGTACGGCATGGCCGGGTCCTGGGGGTCGACCTCGAGACCGGCGGTGGAGAAGCCGGCGGGGAAACGCTCCACGCGCGAGCGGTCGTGGTGACCACGGGTACCTTCCTGAACGGGCTGGTGCACGTGGGACAGCGGCGTACGCCGGCCGGCCGGGCGGGAGAGCCGCCGTCGCAGCGTCTGGCGGAATCGTTGAAGGCGCTCGGCCTGCCGTGGGGCCGCCTGAAGACGGGGACGCCGCCCAGGCTCCACCGTCGGAGCATCCGCTTCGAGCGGCTCGAAAGGGCGCTGGGAGACGAACAGCCGGTACCGTTCTCGTTCATGACCGGGCGCATCGACAGGCGGCAGATAGAGTGTCACCAGATGCACACGACGGAGCGCGTGCACGAGATCGTGCGAGCCAACATCCAACGGTCGCCGCTGTACAACGGGCAGATCGAGGGGATCGGGCCGCGCTATTGTCCCTCCCTCGAGGACAAGGTCATGCGGTTCCCCCATCACGAGCGGCACCAGATCTTTCTGGAGCCGGAGGGCGTCGACGCCGACGAGGTCTACGTGAACGGCTATTCGATGAGTCTGCCGGTCGAGGTCCAGGAGTCCCTCGTGCACGCGCTGCCGGGACTCGAGGATGCGGAAATGATGCGGCCGGGCTACGCCGTGGAGTACGACTTCGTGCAGCCGACGGCGTTGTCTCGGAGCTACGAGGCGAAGGACGTAGCGGGCCTGTTTCTGGCCGGCCAGGTGAACGGGACCTCGGGCTACGAGGAGGCCGCCGGACAGGGGGTCTTGGCCGGGATCAACGCGGCGCGCGCGGTTGCCTGCGAGGAGCCGTTCGTGCTCGGTCGGGACGAGGCGTACCTGGGCGTGCTGGCCGACGACCTGACGACGCGTGGATGCCTGGAGCCGTACCGCATGTTCACGTCACGGGCGGAGTACCGACTCTTGCTGCGGATCGACAACGCCGATCTGCGTTTGACGGAACGGGGTCGGGAGGTCGGCCTGGTGGATGACCGCCGGTGGGCGCGCTTCCAGGACCGGCGGTCGCGGTTCGAGGAGAACGCGCGTCGGGTTGCGAGGACGACGGTGACTTTGGCGGACGGGAACCGCGCGCGGGCGTCGCAGGCGTTGCGGCGTCCGGACGTGGAGCTCGAGTGGCTGGCAAGGGGGAACGAGTTGCGGCTGGAGGTGGCGCCCGGTGAGGAACGGGAGGACTTCTGGAGCGTGGAGACGCACTTCAAGTACGCGGGGTATCTGGAACGGCAAGAAGCGACGATCGAGCGGGCGCGGCGGCTGGAGCATCGTCGGATCCCGGCGTCGTTCTCGTATTCGAGCCTGCCGGGGCTGTCCCGCGAGATTGCGGAGCGGTTGACGGAGACGCGGCCGGACACACTGGGGCAGGCGCTGCGGATTCCCGGCGTGACGCCGGCCGCGGTGGCGTTGATTGGCGCCAAGGTGAGCGCGTAGGGACGAAGAGTGGCAGAGGTGGGCCTGGCGGAGCGGTTGCAGCGGCGGGCGGAGCGGGCGGGGCTGCCGTTGGCGCCGGCGCCGGCCGCGCGGTTGGCGGCGTACGTGGCACTGTTGTTGCGGTGGAACGAGCGCGTGAATCTGACGGCGCTGGGCGGGGATGACCGGGGGCTGGACCGGCTGGTCCTCGAACCGTTGCTCGCGGCGCGGCGCATCCCGCGGGGCGCCGGGGCGCTCGTGGACATCGGCTCGGGTGGCGGCTCGCCGGCGATTCCGATCAGGATCGCGAGGCCGCGGCTGTTCGTGAGGATGGTGGAAGCGAGGGTGCGGAAGGCAGCGTTCCTGCGCGAGGCGGTTCGGCAACTGAAGCTGGACGGCGTCGTGGTGGAACGCTGCAGGTACGAGGAGCTGCTGGACCGGGCCGAGCTGCGGGGCGCTCACGACGTTCTGACCATACGGGGAGTCCGCGTGGACGAGAGGGCGGCAAGCGCTCTCGAGGGACTGGTGAGGGCTGGGGGCACGCTGTTGTTCTTTGGCGGAGCCGCCGGGAGGGTGAACGATGGCTTCGCTGCTCGGGGGGAGGCGGAGCGCGGAGAGGGAGCGGGTCGGGTTGGAGCGAGTGGCCTGGTGGTGGTTCGGAAGGGAGGAGCGTAGCCTCCGGTGGGAATTCCCGCGGGATGTTCCACGTGGAACACTTGTCGGCCCGGATCGTTCTTTGGCGCGCCCCGGCGCGCGCAGCCCAGGGGGTAGTGCGCTCGGATTCGGCGCGTGGTCCTAATGTGCTGTCCCGGAAATACGAATCGCAATACGCGCCACCTTGTCGATGATCGACTGCGCCGTGGCGACCCAAACGAACGGCGTGGCAGAGTCATTGTACGCGTCGATGAACGCGTGGATCTTGTTCACCAGATCGGCGACGCTGCGGAACGAACCCCGCTTGATCGCCCGCTGGCTGAGCAAGCCGAACCAGCGCTCCACCTGGTTCAACCAGGACGCCGAGGTGGGTGTGAAGTGCAGATGAAAGCGAGGTCGCGCCGCCAGCCACCGCTTGACCTTGGCGTGCTTGTGCGTCGCGTAGTTGTCCAGTACCAGGTGGATGTCCAACTCCGCCGGCACCTCCCGGTCGATCAGGCGCAGGAACGACAGGAACTCCTCGTGGCGGTGCCGCTTGCGGCACAGCCCGAACACCTCTCCAGTGGCGATGTCCAGGGCGGCGAACAGCGTCGTCGTGCCGTGCCGAACGTAGTCGTGGGTGTAGCCTTCGGCGTAGCCGAGGCCCATCGGCAGCGTCGGCTGGGTGCGATTGAGCGCCTGAGTCTGCGCCTTCTCGTCCACGCACAGGACCATCGCATGGTCGGGCGGGTTGAGGTAGAGGCCGACGATGTCGCGCACCTTCTCGATGAAGAACGGATCGGTGGACAGCTTGAAGGTCTGCGCCAAGTGCGGCTTGACGCCGAAGAGGGCGAGCCAGCGCTGCACCGTGCTCTTGGAAAGGCCCTCGGCCTGTCCCAGGGTGCGCGTGCTCCAGTGCGTGGCGGTGTCGGGTTTCTCCAGCAACGCGCGGTTGATCACGCTCGCCACCTTGTCGTCGTCGTAGGTCCGGGGCCGACCGGGGCGGATTTCGTCGTGCAACCCCTCGATGCCGGCCTCCAGGAAGCGCCGTCGCCACTTGCCGACGGTGTGCGGTGTGACGCCGACACGCTTGGCGACGGCGGCGTTGGTCAAGCCTTCGGCGCTGGCGAGGATGATGCGGGTCCGCACGACCAGGGCGTAGGGCAGGGTGGCCGATTGACCAATCCCCTGGAGCTGATTCCGTTGCTCATCGGTTAGCGTGAGCGAGGCGAGTTTGCGTCCGCGTGGCATGGGCAGACTCCTTCGTGTGCGAGTCTGCCCATGATGCCATGAATTTAAGGGTCAGGACACTAATTGTCCGCGGCAGGTGCCGGAGTGATCGCTGTGGATGTTGTCGCGCCTATGCCGGCGGGCAGTGACGGGTCGAGCCGACGCGGAGGCGACCAGCGCCCCGTCAACCGGGGCTGGCGAGAGGATCCGGAAAATGACCTGTTGGATGGCTCCACTCCGGCCCCGGGGGCGGAGTGGACGTGGTTAGAATCTCGCGGGGGAAACGGAGAGGGAGGTGAGTTCTGAAGGAAGGCAAGGACCGTCTGATTGTGGCCCTCGACGTGCGGAGCCATGGTGAAGCAGAGCGGCTCGTGGAGGAGTTGGAGAACGTCGCCCTTTTCAAGATCGGTCTGCGTCTTTTTCTGGCCGGTGATCTCTACGGACTCGTGCGGCGGATCCAGAAGCAGCGGCGCGGCGGGATCTTCATCGACCTGAAGATGGCGGGCGACATCAGTAACACGATTGCGGACTTCGTCGACCATGCAGGAGAGTTGGGCATCAGGTTCGTCACCCTGGCGGAGAGCAGGGATGACGTTTTCACGCGCCATAGTCTGGCGGCCGGTCGAAAGGCGCGCGGAAGGAATCCGTTTCCACAGTTCCTCATGGTTCCGTTGTTGTCGAGCCTGTCGCCCGCGAATTTCGGACGGCCGGAAATCAGCGCGGAAGACTACATCGTGGAGCGTGGAGGCGAGATGCTGGCCGCCGGGTGCGACGGACTGATCGTGTCGGGGGCGGCCATCGGGGCGTGTCGAGCCGCGTTCGGACCCGACGTAACGCTGGTGAGCCCGGGGATTCGTCCGAAGTGGAGCGGAGCGGACGATCACGTGCGGCTGACAACACCATCGGATGCGATACGACTCGGAGCGGACTATCTCGTGGTAGGGCGGCCGATTCGTAGTGCGACAGACCCCCGGGCGGCCGCACAACGGGTGATCGATGAGATCGACGAGCAGTTGCGGGCGTTCGGTAGAGGGGAGAAAACCTGACGCTGCCGGGGGCCCTGCCACAACTTGTTCCACGTGGAACAGCGGTTGACCAGGACGGTGACCGATGCGTACGATGGCAGACGGACGCGTCGGTCACCGTCCTCTCGGTGCCCGGGCGACGCGTAGGGCGTCAGACCTAACGAGGTCGAAGTGAGATCGCGCATCTTTGCGATAGCGAACCAGAAGGGTGGGGTCGGCAAGACCACGACGACGATCAATCTCGCAGCGTCGTTGGCGTTGGGCGACCAGACCGTGCTGGTCGTCGACATGGACCCGCAGGGCAACCTGACGAGCGGTGTCGGCCAGAAGGGCAACCATGCGCCCGCCGGCACCATCTACGAGGCCCTGACGGCGGAGTCGACGCCGGTGGCCCACGACTACATCGTGCCGACGTGCGTCTCCGGGCTCTCGCTCCTGCCGGCGGACCACAACCTGACCGGCGCCGAGATCGAGCTCGTTTCCGCCGCCCGGCGCGAGCAGCGGCTGCGTCTGCTGCTGGAGCAGGTGCGGGGGCGCTTCGACTACATCCTGGTCGATACGCCGCCCTCGTTGGGGCTCCTCACCCTGAATACCCTCGTGGCCGCCGACGGCGTGATCATTCCGGTCGTATGCGAGTACTTCGCGCTCGAAGGCCTGGCGGCCCTCACGGCGACGCTGCATCAAGTCAAGGAAGCCTTCAATCGGAATCTGGAGATCGCCGGCGTCGTCCTGACGATGACGGATCTGCGGACCAATCTCGGCAAGGAGGTTGCCGCGGAGGTACAGGGCGTCTTCGGCAACAAGGTCTTCGAGACCCCCATCCCTCGCAACATCCGGTTGGGCGAGGCGCCGGGCCACGGGCTGCCCGTGATCCTGTATGACGTGCGGTCCAAGGGCGCCGAAGCCTATCTCGCGCTGGCCCGCGAGTTCCTCGCGTGCACGCGCTCCGCGCCCCTGCCGGCGGGAGGCGCACTCCGTGGCTGAGAAACGCAAGGCGCTCGGGCGGGGACTGCGTGCGCTGATCCCCGACGTTCCGGCGACCGAAGCGCAGACGGCGCCGGGCGGTTCCCCCCGGGAGATCGATCTCGATCGGTTGCGCCCCAATCCGGATCAACCGCGGCAGACCGTCGACGACGCGAGGCTCGAGGAGCTGGCGCAATCGATCCGGGCGCACGGCGTAATCCAGCCAATCGTCGTCACGCAGCGCGACGGAGTGGCGGGCTTCGAGATCATTGCCGGCGAGCGGCGCTGGCGGGCGGCGCAGCGGGCCGGCCTGATGCGGGTTCCCGTCGTCGTCCGGGAGATGGAGCCGTCCAAGCGGCTGGAAGTGGCGCTGATCGAGAACATTCAGCGTGAGGATCTGAACCCGCTCGAGGAAGCGGCCGCCTACAAGCGGCTGGCCGACGAGTTCGGGATGACGCAGCAGCAGATCGCGGAGGCGGTGGGCAAGGAGCGGGCCACGGTCGCCAACTACCAGCGGCTGCTCAGGCTCCCGGCCGAGGTGCAGACCGACATCGCGGCGGGTCGCCTGACCATGGGCCACGCGCGCGCCCTGGCCGGGCTGGGCGACGTGGAGCAGCAGCTCGCCGCGGCTCGCAGGATCCGCGAAGGCGAGCTGTCGGTCCGCGATGCAGAGGCCCTCGTCAAGCGCGCTGCGGCGCGGGCGCCGACGCCGGACCCCCCCGCGGAAACGCCGCCGGCCGACGTCCACGTACGTGCCGCGGAGGAGCGCTTGCGCATCTCGCTCGGCACGCGTGTCAAGATCGTACAGCGGGGAAAGCGCGGGCGAATCGAGATCAGCTTCGCCTCCGAAGACGAGTTGCAGCGCCTGTATGACCTCCTGTCGGACGCGTGATCCGCTTGCCCGCGTAGCGGCCGAAATGTTATAAATGGCCGTTTGGCCCACGCTGGTTCAACCCACCTACGTTCCAAACGATCAGGTACTGGCTGAAGATGACGGAGCAGGCGGCGGCAAATCGGTACGCGCGGGCGCTGTTCGAGGTCAGTCTCGACAACGGCGACCCGCGGAGAACCGACAGCGACGTGGCGGCATTTCAGAAGCTCGTCGACGGTCACCCGGCCCTTGGGCGCGTGATGCGCAATCGGGCCATCTCGACCGTCGCGAAGCGGTCGGTCGTGGCAGCGATTCTCGACAGGACGCCGGAGACGTCACCGATCGTCCGGCGACTGCTCCTGATGCTCGCCGAGCGCGGCCGGCTCCACCTGCTGCCGTTGCTGCTGGCGGCCTATCGAGACCGTCTTACGGCACACCTCGGGATCGTGCGGGCGCGGGTCACGACCGCCTCTCCGCTGGACGCGTGGCGCGTGGCGTCCATCACCGAGAGGCTCAAGGCGGCGACCGGCCGGCAAGTCACGCTCGAGACCGCGGTGGACGAGAGTCTCGTGGGCGGGATGGTGACCCGGATCGGCGGCACGATCTTCGACGGCAGCCTCGCGCATCACCTCGACCGTCTCAGGCAGCGCTTCATGACGGCGTGACGGCACCTCAGGACCGATGACAATCAAAGCAGACGAGATTTCCAGGATCATCAAGGAACAGCTCGGCGACTACTCCCTTGATGTCGACGTCGCGGAAGTCGGCACGGTCGTGTCGGTCGGCGACGGCATCGCGCGGCTGCACGGGATCGACCGCGCGATGGCTACCGAGATGCTCGAGTTTCCGCACGGGATCTTCGGCATCGCGCTGAACCTCGAGGAGGACGGCGTCGGCGCCGTGCTGCTCGGCGGGTCGACCGAAATCAAGGAGGGCGACACCGTAAAGCGCACGGGCCGGGTCATGTCCGTGCCGGTCGGCGACGCGATGCTCGGCCGCGTGGTGAACGCCCTCGGGCAGCCGCTCGACGGCAAGGGACCGATCGCCACGGACACGCAGTCTCCGGTCGAGCGCATCGCACCAGGCGTGGTCGACCGCCAGCCGGTCAAGGAACCGCTCCAGACCGGGCTCAAGGCGATCGACGCGATGATCCCCATCGGGCGCGGCCAGCGCGAGTTGATCATCGGCGACCGGCAGACCGGCAAGACCGCGGTCGCGGTCGACACGATCATCAACCAGAAGGGTCTCGACGTCGTCTGCATCTACAACGCCATCGGCCAGAAGCAGTCGACCATCGCGCAGGTGGTCAAGACGCTCGAAGACGAAGGCGCGATGGAGTACACGATCGTGGTCGCGGCCGCCGCGTCGGATCCCGCTCCCCTTCTCTACATCAGCCCGTACTCCGCCTGTGCGCTGGGCGAGTTCTTCCGCGACAGCGGGCGCCACGCACTGTGCGTCTACGACGATCTGTCGAAGCACGCGCAGGCCTACCGGGAGATCTCGCTGTTGCTGCGCCGTCCGCCGGGGCGCGAGGCCTTCCCCGGCGACGTCTTCTACCTGCACTCGCGCCTGCTGGAGCGGGCGGCGAAGATGAGCGCCGAGAACGGCGGCGGCTCGCTCACCGCGCTGCCGATCATCGAGACGCAGGCCGGCGACCTTTCGGCCTACATTCCGACCAACGTCATCTCGATCACGGACGGGCAGATCTTCCTCGAATCCGACCTCTTCCACCAGGGGATCCGGCCGGCGATCAACGTCGGCAACTCGGTGTCGCGAGTCGGCGGGTCGGCGCAGATCAAGGCGATGCGCCAGGTGGCCGGCACGCTGCGCCTCGACCTCGCGCAGTTTCGCGAGCTGCAGGCGTTCGCGCAGTTCGGGAGCGACCTGGACAAGGCGACGCAGCAGCAGCTCAATCGCGGCCGCCGGCTGGTGGAAGTGCTGAAGCAGCCGCAGTACGCGCCGCTGCCGGTGGAGCGGCAGGTGCTCGTCATCTTCGCGGGGACGCGGGGCTTCCTGGACGACGTGGCCGAGAGCGACGTCGCCGCGTTCGAGCCGGAGCTGTACCGGTTCATGGAGACCCGGCACGCGGACATCGTCTCCCGCCTCGTCGCCGACAAGGCGATGAACAAGGAGCTGGAGGCCGCCGTCGAGGCCGCGATCCGGGAGTTCAGCGAGCAGTTCGTTGCGGCGCGCCAGGGCGCGGCCGCGTAGCGCAGGGGACCGATGCCGTCACTCATCGACCTCCGGCGCAGGATCCGCGCCGTCAAGTCCACCGAGCAGATCACGAAGGCGATGAAGACCGTCGCCGCGTCGAAGCTGCGCCGGGCCCAGGATCGCATCGTCGGCGCCCGTCCGTTCGCGCAGTTGATGCGACGGGTGCTGAGCGACCTGGCGACCCGAACGGGAGAAGCGGCCGCCCATCCGCTGCTGGCGCCGCCCGTGGCGCCCGAGGCGCCGACCCTGCTGTTCCTGGTCACGGCCGACAAGGGTCTGTGCGGCAGCTTCAACTCCATTCTGATTCGACAGGGAGCCACCTTCGCCGTCGAGTCCGATCGCAAGGTCGCGATGGGGCTGGTGGGCCGCAAGGGGCGCGACTTCTTCGTGCGCCGCGGCGTCGACATCCGCTTCGAAATGGTGAACCTCTTCAACGATCTGCGGTACGGCCATGCGGAGGCGATGGCCGAAACCGCGATCGAGCAGTACACGTCGGGGGCGGCGTCGGGGGTGTCGATCCTCTACAACGAGTTCAAGAGCGTGATGCAGCAGGAGGTCGTCGTCGACCAGGTGCTGCCGATCCCGGCGCTGGACGCATCCGAGGGCGAGGAGAACGAGGCGGTGTCGGCGGACTACCTCTTCGAGCCGCCGGCGGAGCGCATCTTCTCGGACCTGCTTCCACACCACGTGGAGACGCAGTTCTTCCGCGCCCTGCTCGAGTCGGCGGCCGCCGAGCACGCGGCCCGCATGACGGCGATGGATGCGGCGACCCGGAACGCCGGCGAGATGATCGACGGGCTGACGCTGCACATGAACAAGGTGAGACAGGCCGCGATCACGCGCGAGTTGATCGAGGTGGTGTCGGGCGCCGAGGCGCTGTAGGCACGCACGACGGTCTGGGACTGGACAACCACGGATCGGGGGAGCCGGACGATGGCGGACGCGGGTAAGAAGAAGATCGGGCGGGTCGTGGCGGTGATCGGCCCGGTGATCGACGTCGAGTTCGAGGGCGGTTACCTTCCCGCGATCTACAACGCCCTGGAGATCAAGTCGGACTCGGAAGGCGGGGAGCGGGTCGACGTGATCGCCGAGGTCGAGCAGCACCTCGGAGAGGGGCGCATCCGGGCCGTGGCGATGAAGCCCACCGACGGGATGCAGCGCGGCATGGCCGCCGTCGACACCGGGGCGCCGATCTCGATGCCGGTCGGGCCGCAGACGCTCGGCCGCGTGCTCAATGTTCTGGGCGACCCGGTCGACTTTCCCGATCGGCCCGTGCAGGCCGAGGAGCGCTGGCCGATTCACCGCGCCGCGCCCAGCCTTGAGGATCAGTCCACCGAGCTCAAGATGTTCGAGACCGGGATCAAGGTCATCGACCTGCTCGAGCCGTACCTGCAGGGGGGCAAGATCGGGCTCTTCGGCGGGGCCGGCGTCGGCAAGACGGTCATCATCCAGGAGCTCATCCACAACATCGCCCTCAAGCACGGCGGCGTGTCCGTGTTCGGCGGCGTCGGCGAGCGGACGCGCGAGGGGAACGACCTCTGGCTCGAGTTCCAGGAGAGCGGCGTCGTCACCCTGAACGATCCCGACAAGTCGCGCGCCGCGCTGATCTACGGCCAGATGACGGAGCCGCCCGGTGCGCGGCTGCGGGTCGGTCTGAGCGCATTGACTGTCGCGGAGTACTTCCGCGACGCCGAGGGCAAGGATGTCCTCCTGTTCATCGACAACATCTTCCGCTTCACGCAGGCGGGCTCGGAGGTCTCGGCGCTGCTCGGCCGGATGCCGTCCGCGGTGGGCTACCAGCCGACGCTGCTGACGGAGATGGGCGCGCTCCAGGAGCGCATCACCTCGACGCGCAAGGGTTCGATCACGTCGGTGCAGGCCATCTACGTGCCCGCGGACGACTATACCGACCCGGCGCCGGCCACCACGTTCGCTCATCTCGACGCGACCACGAACCTGTCGCGCCGCATCGTCGAGCTCGGCATCTACCCGGCGGTCGATCCGCTCGCGTCGACGTCGCGCATCCTCGACCCGCGGGTCATCGGCGAGGAGCACTACAGCGTCGCGCGCTCCGTGAAGCAGGTGTTGCAGCGCTACAAGGACCTCCAGGACATCATCGCGATTCTCGGGATCGACGAGCTGTCGGAGGACGACAAGCTGGCCGTGACGCGTGCCCGGAAGATCGAGAAGTTCCTGTCGCAGCCGTTCTTCGTCGCGCAGCAGTTCACCGGCAAGGAAGGCAAGTACGTGCCGATCGCCGAGACGGTCCGCGGCTTCAAGGAGATCGTCGAGGGCAAGCACGACAGCCTGCCGGAGCAGGCGTTCTACATGGTCGGCACGATCGAGGAAGCGGTCGCCAACGCCGAAGCGCAGTCGACGGCCGCGTAGCCGGAGCCCGGAACCGATGCCGCTGCCGTCGCACCTGACCATCGAGATCGTGACCCCGGATCGCGCGATCGTCCACGAGACGGTCGATGAAGCCGGCCTTCCGGGAGCCGAGGGCTACCTGGGCGTGCTCCCGGGACATACGCCGCTGCTCGTGACGCTCCAGGTCGGTGAGATCTGGTTCCGACGGGGGTCCGAGAAGACCTGGCTGCACGCCGCGTTCGGCTTCGCGGAGATTCTGCCCGACCGGATCCGGATTCTCGCGCGGACGGCGGAGCGCGCTGACGAGATCGACCTCGAGCGTGCCGAGGCAGCCGCGAGTCGCGCCCGGGAGCGACTCGCGACGACGTCCGGCGATGTCGACTTCGAGCGGGCGCGGATAGCGCTGCTGAAGTCGTTGTCCCGCCTGCAGGTGGCCCGCCGCATCGGCATGCGAGCCGCGGGCAAGCGATGATTCGCGGCGACTGACCCCGGCCGCTGGGCGCGCCGCCAGATGCGTGGCCGGCATCCGGTGTCGGTGTTCTGGTTTCAGATGCGACTGACCTGCGCCGCCCGAACCGATCCAGGCCGCCGGCGCGAGGCCAACGAAGACAGCTTGTGCACCCGGGAGGACCTCGGCCTCTTCATCGTGGCCGACGGAATGGGCGGCCACGTGGCAGGCGAGATCGCATCCCGGCTCGTGGTCCAGGAGGTCGAACGATTCGTTGCGGCAACCCCTTCCGCCGCCGCCGGGCATGCTCCGGCCCTCGGCGGCAAGGGTAGCGCCGGCGACCGCCTGGGGGCCGCCCTGGTCGAGGCGAATCGGTTGCTGGCCGCCCGAATCGCCGAGGACGCCGCTCTCCAGGGCATGGCCACGACCGCCGTGGCGCTGCTCTCCGAGGTCGGGGACATCGCCCTCGCGCACGTCGGCGACAGCCGCGCCTACCGGTGGCGCGCAGGACATCTGACACAGCTCACCAGCGACCATTCCTGGGTCGAGGAACAGGTGCGGGCCGGGCGGCTGACGGCGGCGGCGGCGCGGCGACATCCCTGGAAGCACGTCGTGACGCGCGCCATTTCCGGCGGTACCGACCTCGAAGTCGAGGTTTCCGCCCTCGCGCTCGAACAGGGTGACAGGATCCTGCTCTGCTCGGACGGGTTGTCGACGGTCGTAGCGGACAGGGCGATCGCCGAGGCGCTCCGAATGGATCGACCGTCGCACGAGGCCTGCGACGAGCTGGTGCGACGAGCCAACAACGCGGGCGGGCCGGACAACGTGACGGTCGTACTGATCGAGGCCCATGCTGAATAATCTGTGGCGGCTGTTCGGGTATCGCGTCCTGATTCAGACGCTGGTCGTGCGTGAGGTCAAGGCGCGGTACCGGGGCTCGGTGCTGGGGTTCTTCTGGTCGTTCGCCAACCCGTTGCTGCTGCTGCTCGTGTACACCTTCGTCTTCTCCGTCGTGCTCCCGTCCCGCTTCGACGGCGTCGAGGACAACTACGCGCTGTTTCTTTTCTGCGGCCTGCTGCCGTGGACGTGGTTCACCTCCGCGCTCACGGAGTCGTCCAACGCATTGCTCGCCAACGGCAACCTGATCAAGAAGGTGCTCTTCCCGGCCGAGGTGCTGCCGGTGGTGGCCGTGCTGGCCAACATGGTGCATTTCTTTCTGGCGCTGCCGATCCTGTTCATAGCGCTCGCGTTGTTCTCGGCGACGCCGCCCGGATTCACCGAGCTGTTGTGGTTTCCGGCCGTGGTCGCCGTGCAGTTCATCCTCACGCTCGGATTCGGCCTGATGCTGGCCGCGCTCACGGTGCACTTCCGGGACATCAAGGACCTGCTGGGGAATCTCCTGACCCTCTGGTTCTTCGCGACGCCGATTCTCTACCCGTGGACCATGGTGACGTCGCGCGGGCCCTCCATCGGCGGCCTGCCGCCCGCCGGCAAGGTGCTCATGGATGTCAACCCCTTCGCCCATATCGCCATCTCGTACCAGGAGATCCTGTTCTTCGACGGACCGTTCGGGCACTGGAAGTGGCTGCTCGCGCTGGCGCTGGGCGGCGTCGCGCTGTTCCTGGCCGGCTTCGCGCTCTTCGATCGGTTGCGGGACTCTTTCGCGGAGGAAGTGTGACCGACCCCGTGATCGCGCTGCGGGACGTGACGAAGCTGTATCGGCGGTACGCGTACCGCCGGCAGTTCTCCACGCTCAAGAGCGCCCTGCTCAAGGGAAGCCTGGCCAGCGAGCTCGAGCCGAGCGAGGTGCTGCGGGCCGTCGACGGCGTGTCGCTGGACGTGTCCCCGGGCGCCACCGTCGGCCTCATCGGACGCAACGGCTCGGGCAAGAGCACGCTGCTCAAGCTGGTGGCCGGCATCACCAAGCCGACCACCGGGCAGGTGGACGTGCGGGGGCGGATCTCGGCCCTGATCGAGCTCGGGGCCGGGTTTCACCCGGAGATCTCGGGCCGCGAGAACATCTTCATCAACGGGGTGATGCTGGGACTGACCAAACGCGAGATCGCCAGGCGATTCGACGAGATCGTGGAGTTCGCCGAGGTCGAGGACTTCATCGACTCGCCCGTAAAGACCTATTCCTCCGGCATGTACATGCGGCTCGGCTTCGCGGTGGCGGTCCACGTCGACCCGGACGTGCTGCTCATCGACGAGGTGCTCGCGGTCGGCGACGAGGGTTTCAGCCTGAAGTGCCTCGACAAGTTCAGCGAGTTCAAGCGCCGCGGCAAGACGATTCTGCTGGTAACGCACGGACTGGGCCTGGTCCAACGCTACTGTGACGAAGCCGTCTGGGTGGATGCCGGACGCATCCGCGGTCAGGGAGACCCGCGCCGCGTCGTGCACACCTACACGACCGACGTCGCCAGCAACGAGGAGCACGCGCTCGCCTCGGCGGACCGGAAGGCGCTGGCGGCCACCGAGGCGTCCGGCGCCGGGGCGGATGACACGCCGGAAGGCTCTACGGACCTGCCGGTGGTCACGGAGGAGCCGCCCACCGACATGTTCCAGGCCGCGCAGGGTCGCTGGGGCGCCGGCCCGGTGCGCATCGACCGCGTCGCCCTGGAACGCGACGGAGCCGAAGCGCACGTCTTCCGGAGCGGCGACCGGCTCGCGATCCGGCTCGGGGTGAGCACGCCCGAGCCGGTGCGCGACTTCGTGTTCGGGATCAGCATCTTCAATGCCGAGGGAGTGTGCTGCTACGGCACGAACACGGACATCGAGGAGTTCGAGCCGGTCGAGCTGTCGGGCTCCGGCGAGGTGATCTTCGACATCGACAGCCTCGATCTCGTCGAAGGAACCTACAAGCTCGACGTGGCGGCGCACACGCGCAACGGACTGCAGTACGACTATCATCGGCTGCTCCACACGTTCCGCGTGAAGTCCCATACGAAGGACGCCGGGATCTACCGCCCCCGTCACCGGTGGTCGTTCAGTTCGGGCGTCCGCCTCGCGCCGCATCCCATGAGCTGATAGGGCCGCCGAACCCGTCGCAATGCGCCGTGTGCCGTCCCAGCCCCTACCCCAGGAATCTGCGCCGCAGAACCCGCTCCGTTGCGTTCTGCGGCGCAGACTCCTAGAATCAAGGGTTCGGCGTCGATTCCGCGCCGCCATTTCACCACCTTGCCGCCGACCACCGCGTCGCTGACGCTTCGCGCCCTGCTCCACGACGCGGCCGCCCGCGCCGGCCTGGGGGGCAGTTCGTCCTCCGGCGGGTCGATCAGCGGTCTGACCCCCCCGGCGCAGGCCCTGGCGTCCGCCGTGCTCGCCGGCGGCGGGCCGGTGGTGGTCGTGGTTCCGGGGGATGCGGACGTCGACGGGATGGCGGCCGACGCCCGGTTCTTCCTGGCGGGGCTCGAGGGGCTCGCGCGCGGCGATGCCGAACGGGGCGTGCTTCCGTTCTCGTCGCCGGAGGTGGACCCGTACCGCGGCATGACGCCGCATCTGGACGTTGCCTCCTCCCGCGCGCGGGCCCTGGCGGCGCTGGCCCTCGGCCAGGCGCGGATCGTCGTCGCCTCGGCGGTGTCGCTTCTGCCGCGCCTCAGCCCGCCGGACCGGCTCCTGCTCGCAGCCGTGGATCTCCGGCTCGGCGGCTCGTGCTCCCCGGTGGACCTGGCGGATCGACTCGTGGACGCCGGGTTCACGCGCCGCGACCCGGTCGAGGCCCACGGGGAATTCTGCGGACGCGGCGGTGTGGTCGACATGTTTCCGGCGGGGGAAGCCTTCCCGATCCGGGCCGAGTTCGTCGGGGACAACATCGAGTCGCTCCGCCGCTTCGATCCGGCGACGCAGCGTTCGGTGGCTTCCCTGGACCACGTGGCCGTCCGGCCCCTGACGGAACAGCTCGAGCGCGTCGCAGAGGGCGGCGAACCGGCGGACGACGAGCCCGCGGTGGATCGTAGCGGGACCTTCGACGACTACGTCCGTTGCGCGTCGGCCCGTTTCGTGGTGGCCGAACCGGCGGAGGTCACGGATCGCCTGCGACAGGCGGCAGAGCAGATACGGGCGAGCCACGCGGACGCCGTCGCGCGCGACGATCCGGCGCCGCCTCCGGCGACGCTGCAGGTGGACGACGGGGAGGCGGCCGCCTGGCTCGCCGGCGCCGCGACGCTGGACGCGCTGGAGATCGACGAGACGTTGCCGGAGGGTGCGGCGCCCCCCGGCCACCGGCACGTGGCCTGCCAGCCGGCGGTGGAGTTCCGCGGGCGGCTCCGCGACTGGGTGGCCGACGTCGAGCGCGCGCGCGACCGGCAGGACGTACAGGTGTTCGTCGCCGAGACCGCGGGCCGCGCCGAGCGCATCGTGGAGCTGTTGGGTGAGCACGGACTGGTCGGCGTTCCGATCGAAGGCGCGGAGGAGACGACATCCGCGACGGTGCTGGTCGCCACCGGCGTTCTCTCCCGCGGATTCCGGTTGCCCGCGGCGCGGCTGCAAATCTACGCCGAGACCGATCTCTTCGAAGCCGAGCACGTCGTTCGCCATCAGCGACGCGCGGTCGCGAGGTCTTTCCTCTCGGACTTCCGCGATCTGAAGGTCGGCGATCACGTCGTGCACGTCGACCACGGGGTGGGCGAGTTCGTCGGTCTGCGGCAACTCACCGTTCCCGAGGCGCGCGGACGCCACGAGTTCGTAGAGCTTCGCTATGCCCGCGGCGACAAGCTGTTCGTGCCGGTCGAGCAGCTCGATCTGTTGCAGAAGTACACGGGCTCCGCCCACCCGACGCCGGATCGGCTGGGCGGAACGACCTGGGAGAAGGCCAAGACGCGCGTCCGGAAGTCGATGCGCGACATGACGGACGAGCTTCTCAAGCTGTACGCGGCCAGGCAGGCGCTGCCCGGTCACGCGTTCGGCGCCGACACGCACTGGCAAGAGGAGTTCGAAGCGGCGTTCGAGTACGAGCTGACTCCCGATCAGCAGACCGCCCTGGCGGACATCAAGCGGGACATGGAGCAGCCGTCGACGATGGACCGGCTCCTGTGCGGCGACGTCGGCTACGGCAAGACCGAGGTCGCCCTGCGGGCGGCGTTCAAGGCCCTGATGGACGGCAAGCAGGTGGCGGTGCTGACCCCGACGACGGTCCTCGCCTTCCAGCACGGGGAGACCATCCGCGAGCGCTTCGCGTCGTTTCCGGTCCGCGTCGCAGTGCTCAGCCGCTTTCTGAGCCGCGCCGAGCAGAAGGCGGCCCTCGCCGACCTGGAGTCGGGCAAGGTGGACCTGATCGTCGGGACCCATCGCCTGCTGTCCAGGGACGTGAAGTTTCGCGACTTCGGACTGCTGATAGTCGACGAGGAGCAGCGCTTCGGGGTGGCCCACAAGGAGCGCATCAAGCAGATGCGACGCCATGTCGACGTGCTGACCCTGACCGCGACGCCGATTCCGCGCACCCTCAACATGTCGCTGGCCGGAATCCGGGACATGTCGGTCATCGAGACGCCGCCGAAGGACCGCATGGCGATCCAGACCAGCGTGGTGCGGTTCGATCCGCAGTTGATCGCGCGGGCCATCCGCACCGAGCTCGACCGCGGCGGACAGGTCTACGTGGTGCACAACCGCGTGGAGTCGATCGACTCGATCGCCGGGCTGATCGGGCGACTGGTGCCGGAGGCGCGGCTCGCCGTCGCTCACGGCCAGACCAGCGAGATGGCGCTGGAGAAGACGATGGTGGCCTTCGTGGCCCACGAGTACGACATCCTCGTCGCGACCACGATTATCGAGAACGGTCTCGACATCCCGAACGTGAACACCATCATCGTCAACCATGCGGAGCGCTACGGCCTGGCCCAGCTCTACCAGTTGCGGGGGCGGGTCGGTCGTTCCGACCGCCGCGCCTACGCGTACCTGGTCGTCCCGGCCGACAACACCCTGTCCCCGGTGGCGCGGCAGCGCCTCTCGGCCATCCGCGAGTTCAGCGAGCTCGGCAGCGGCTTCCGCGTCGCCGCCCTCGACCTGGAGATTCGCGGGGCCGGCAACCTCCTGGGCGCACAGCAGAGCGGACACATCGAAGCGATCGGCTTCGACATGTACGTCAAGCTGCTCGAGCAGACCGTCCGCGAGCTGCAGGGGGAGGAGGTGCGCGACGAGCGCCGGGCGCGCATCAGTCTCGGTATCGATCTGCGGATCGACGAGGGCTACGTCGCGGAAACCGATCAGCGGCTCGCCGTGTACCGCAAGGTCGCCACCGCGGCCGACGAGCCGGCGCTGGCGGCGGCCCTCGAAGAAGTGAGCGACCGCTACGGACCGTTGCACCCGTCTCTGGTCCGCCTCGCGGAGTACGGCCGCGCGCGGGTGCGAGCGAGCCGCCTCGGCGTGGAGGCGATCGACCGGGAAGCGTCGCGGCTCGTCATAAGATTCGGGGGCGATGCCCGGATCGATCCGGGGCGTGTGGTCGAGCTCGTGCGCTCGCGTCCGGGTCTCGCCCTGACGCCGGCCGGAGTCCTGCGGCTCGATCTCGATGCCGCCGGTAGTACCGGCGGTCCGCAGGCCTCGGGGCGCCGGCCCGGCGCCGCCGAATCGCCGGCGGTGGGAGGGGACCTCGACCTGCTGGCGCGGGTCAACGCCTGGCTCGATGATCTCGGCAATGCCGGGTGACGGTTACACTTGCAGCAACGGCCCCGGTGCCGGGGAGAGGAACCATGATGCAGAAGATGTCGACACGGTGTGGATGGTGGTTCGCGCTCGGCGTCGCGGGCGCGGCGATCGCCGCGCCCGCGGCGGCGCAGACGCTGGGCGGGACGTCTCCCGATACGGCGACGGGCCTCGTCCTGGAACGCATTCTCGTCAAGGTCAACGGTGACATCATCACGCAGACCGAGCTGGAGGAGCGGCAGATCGGCCTGATACGCCAACGCGGTCTGCAGCCGCGCAACGATGCGGAGCTCGTCCAGGCGTTGCGGGAGCTGACGCCCGAGGTGATCTCCGGCGCCGTCGACGAGCTGTTGCTGATCCAGCGGGCGCGGGAGCTCGGCTACCAGTTCACCGACGAGCAGTTCGACGAGATCCTCGGCGACCTCATGGCCGAGAACGGATTCGAGACCGAGGAACAGTTCCACGACGCCCTGGCCCAGTCGGAGGGAATGACCCTGGATGACCTGAGGCGTGTCATGGAACGCCAGATCCTGATCAACCAGGTCCAGCAGATCGAGGTGCTGGGAACGGTCACGCTCACCGAGGTGGAGGCGCGCGAGCACTACGAGGCCAACATCGCCCAGTACACGGCGCCGGCCACGTTGACCATGCGCGAGATTCTGATTCGCGTGCCGGAGGGCCTCGGCGGTGCGGGTGTCGCCGCCGACGATCAGGCCAGGCGGGACGCGGAAGAGGCCAGGCAGCGTGTGCTCGACGGAGAGGAGTTCGAGCTGATCGCGATTGCCGTGTCCGACGCCGCGTCGAAGGCGAACGGCGGCTTGATCGGTCCGATCGACGTGTCGCTGCTCAGCGGCACGCTGCTGGACGCGCTTGACAGGATCGACGTCGGCGACGTCACCGAGCCCATCCGCACGTCGCTCGGCTACCAGGTGTTGAAGCTCGAGACCCGGACGCAGCCCGAACCGACACCCTTTGAGGAGGTTCGGGACAGGATCTCCGAGAACGTGTTCAACGACCGCCGCCTCGCGGAATACGCGAGGTACCTGGATCGCCTGCGTGGCGAGGCCGACTTCGACTGGAAGGACGACGGGGTCAGGCAGGCGTTCGACGACTACCAGGTGGTTCGGGCGGCGAGGCTCGCGGACGGCGGCGAGTGAATCGAATCAACGTGAGGAAGCGAGCGGTTGGACGGCAGACGGGTGGGGGCGGGGACGACCGGCCGGCAAGCCGCGCTCACGGTCGGACTGCCGTGAGTCGCGGCCTGCCGGTCCTGAGAGCGGAAACCTTCACGGTTCGGTAGTCGGAACGGCGCCTGCCAGCCCCGGCGGTCGAGCCGTCTCCAACAGCCCGGCGACGTCGGTCGCCTTCGCCTGCGTGGAGCGGTTCTCCGGTTCGGTCCCCGACCCGCCTCCCGGCGGTCCCGGGGCTTCCGAACGCGAGGCTTCTCCGGCGGCCGGCTCCTCCGCAGCCGCCGGCCGTCCGAGGGCGTCCGCCGGCGACTCGTTCACCGGTGCCGAGAGCGAGGCCGCCGGCACTGCCGTCACCGGGGGCGGCGCAGCGTTCTCCGACTCGCTGCCCGCGAGCTCCACAGCCGGCCGGGGGGGGGCGGCCGGACCGGAAGCGGCGCTGTTCGGCTGCAGCGAATCGGGACTGCCGCCGCTCTGCGGCACGACAGGCTCGCCGGCCGCGGACGCCGCCTCCGGCTCCGACGCCGGGCCCGCGGCGCCGCCGTTGTCGATCCCGCCCCGCATGGCGCCCGGCGCCGCGGCGCCGGTGGCGTTCGCGGAATCGTCGAGCGCCGGGAGGTCGGCTTCCACCAGCCTCGAGAGCTCGGTCGTGATCTCACGCGAAATCTCGCCCATCCTCACCAGCGCGATTCGTCCGACCGCCTCGCGAATCGGTTCGAACACCTCGGTCAGATCCAGCTCGACGCGGTTGCCGCTCTCCCGGGTCTCCCGAAGCTCGGCGATCTGCTGCTCGAGCGCGAGAATGCGCTCCTGCGCGTCCAACTGCTGCTGCAGCAGGTCGCTCCGATCGAGCTGCATCTCGTTGGCGTTGACCAGATAGCCGGTGCCGAATGCGCCGCCGAGGGCGATCACCAGCAACAGAAACTGAAGCAGGAACCGCTGGAACCCCGACGACTTCGGGGGCGGAGCGGCGGGCTTGCGGGGGGTGGGCGCGGTTGCGGGGCGGACCGGGTTGACTCCCCGCTCCATGGCCGGATCCGCTGGTGGTTTGGTCGACATCGTTGCCCTCCTGACGGGTTTGGACGACGGCGCCCGCAGGATGGCCGGTACGATGCCTCCCTGGATCCCCGTGCACTGGCAGTCGGGGGGCGCTCGGGCGCCAACAATCGCTACACGCTTCGAACCGGAGCACCCCTAACGGCCTGGGAGAAGCCGCTTTCGGGAAGGCAGGCTACGAACAATCTGGCAGTAACTCCATTATAGAGGTGGCTGCGACGTTGTCAAGGCTGGCCGCGGCCCTCGATACGGCTGCCCGCGTGATCGAGATGCCCGCCGCTGGTCCCGCTCCTGTGCAGCCGCCCCTGCAGAGTTTTCTCGACCTTCCGCGATTTTGGGCTTGACCCCGGCAACGCGCGTACTCATAATGCTTATAGCGGGCAGACGGTCAGTGCCCGTCCTTCCATGTAGACGGCTACTCCCAAAGCCAGTCTTCATTCGGCGTGCGTCGCCCAACACGATGTTGGGAGCGGCGCGTTGATGGAGCGCGGGTCCGTTGACGGACCTGCCCCGGCAGTCGCCCTACGTCGTTCCGGTGCGGGACGGCGGCGGGCGATACCGGATGGCTTGTGCCACGCGCTACGCGGCAGCAACTCGGATCTGCGGTGGCGATTCAAGGAGTAGTGTGATGCAGAACCAGACAGGAGCTCGACGAGGGATGCCCGCCCCGACCTGCGCGATCAGGTGGTGGGCCGCCCTCCTGACGTGCGTGGTCGGCGCGGCGGCGACCGCGACGGCAGCGCCGAACCCGGAGGCGACCTACCATTGGCACGGCGAGCTCGTGGCGCTCGACGAAGCCGCTGGAACGGTGACCGTGAAGTCGCCGGCGGCCGATCCGGACGCGCTGGCGTCGCTGAAGGAGGCGCACGCCGGCGACCGCATCCTGATTACCTGGTCGGGCGCCGAGGGCCGGGCGAACGGAATTCGCATGGCGGCGCCCTACGGCGGCGCGGATCTCGAGCCCGTGGAAGCGCAGGAGGCGGTCGAGCCCGACACGGTCGCCGCCGACGCTGCGGCTGAGGAGGAAGCGGCAGAGTCCGCGCGCTTCCTGCTGCCGGCGCGGTTCGTGGCAGTCGATGACGGCGCCGAGCATCTCACCTTCAAGGCGCCGCTGCCCACGGAGAGCCTCGGGAAGGTGCGGTCGTTGAAGCGCGGCGCATGGATCACGGCCACGACGACCCGCGCCGCGGCGGAGGCGGACGCGCCGGTGCTGGCGATCGCAGCCTACAGCCCGTCTCCCGAGTGGCGCCCGGGGCCGCAGCGCGGGGCGACCTATCGCTGGCAGGGCGAGCTGGTCTCACTCGACGAGGCGACGGGGACCCTGACGGTGAAGTCGCGCGTGGCGTCGCAGGGCGGTCTGGCCGCGGTGGCCGGCGCGAAGTCGGGCCAGCCCATCGTCATCAACTGGTCGGGCTTCGAGAGCCGGGCGAGCGGAATCCGCAGCGCGATGCCGGATGACGGTTCGGGCCTGTGGGGCAGCAACCGCTTCTTGCTGCGGGCCACGTTCGTCGAGGCCGACGATACGGGCCGCTATCTGACCTTCGAGACGGCGGTGCCCGCACGGAGCCTGGCGACGGTGCGGTCGCTGACGCGCGGCTCCTGGGCGAGCGTGACATCGCCGCACCATCCGTCGGACGGGTCGCCCGCGGTGCTGTCCGTGGACGCGTACGTGCCGCTGCGGGAGCGCAGGGCGGCTCCCCTGCCGGGCGCGAGCTACCGCTGGGACGGCGAGTTGCTGGCCCTCGACGAGTCGACCGGCACGCTGACTGTGAAGTCGCGCGTGGCCTCGCCGGCGGGTCTGGCGGCGGTGGCCGGTGCGGAGTCGGGAGCGCCGATCGTCATCACCTGGTCCGGCTACGGGAACCGGGCGAGCGGGATCCGCGCTGCGATGCCGGACGACGATTCGGGTCTGTGGGGCAGCAACCGCTTTCTGCTGCGAGCGGCGTTCGTGGAGACCGACGAAACCGGACGCTACCTGACCTTCAAGACCAAAGTGCCCGCGGAGAGCCTGGCGACGGTGCGGTCGCTGACGCGTGGTTCCTGGGCGAGCGTGCGATCGCCGCACCACCCGTCGGACGGGTCTCCCGCCGTGCTCGCGGTCGATTCGTACGTGCCGCTGCGGGAGCGCCGGCCGGCGCCGCTGCCGGGCGCGACCTATCGCTGGGACGGCGAGCTGGTTTCGCTCGACGAATCGACCGGCACGCTGACTGTGAAGTCGCGCGTGGCCTCGCCGGCGGGTCTGGCGACGGTGGCCGGTGCGGAGTCCGGGGCACCCATCGTCATCACCTGGTCCGGCTACGAGAGCCGGGCGAGCGGCATCCGTTCCGCGATGCCGGATGACGGCTCGGGTCTGTGGGGCAGCAACCGCTTCCTGTTGCGGGCGACTCTCGTGGAAGCCGACGAAGCGGGGCGCTACCTGACCTTCAAGACCAGAGTGCCCGCGGAGAGCCTGGCGACGGTGCGGTCGCTGACGCGCGGCTCCTGGGCGAGCGTGACGTCGCCGCATCATCCGGCGGGCAAGGCCCGATCGGTGATGGCCGTCAACGCGTACGTGCCGTCGCCGGAGCGCCGGCCGGCGCCGTCCGCGGGCGCGACCTATCGCTGGGACGGCGAGCTGGTTTCGCTCGATGAGGCAACCGGCACGTTGCGGGTCCGTTCGCGCGTGGCTTCCCCGGCGGGCCTCGCGGCGGTCGCGGATGCGCAGACCGGCGCGCCCATCGTCATCACGTGGTCCGGATACGACAGCCAGGCCAACGGGATCCGGACCGCGATGCCGGATGACGGCTCGGGTCTGTGGGGCAGCAACCGCTTCCTGTTGCGGGCGACTTTCGTGGAGGCCGACGAAGCGGGGCGGTACCTGACCTTCGAGGTGGCGGTCCCCGAGACGAGCCTGGAGGCGGTCCGTGCGCTGGCGCAGGGCGCCTGGACGAGCGTCACGTCTCCGCACCACCCGGCCGACGCGGCGCCGGCGGTGATGGCCGTCACCGCGTACGCCGCCTCGGCGATGTTGGAGTCGGCCGCGCAGTAGGTCGGCGCCGGGACCGGCTGTTCCTTGGCAGCCGGTCGTCGTTCGCAGCATTCGGCGCTCGGAAGCGGGGTCCCGGCAGCGGCTGCCGCGGGCCCCGCGTCCCTTTTCCCTGCCCAGCCGCGACCCTGGCACGCCGGCGCCTTCGGCGGCCCAACCGACCCTCTGCGAAGCTACCGCCACGCGCCGGACGCATTAGAATGGACCCGGGTTTCATGAGAATCGGATCCGTTTCACTCGATCATCGCTACGCTCTGGCCCCCATGGCGGGCATGACCGACACCGCCTTTCGCCGCCTCGTGAAGGCGCGCGGCGGGTGCGGGCTCGTGGTCACCGAGATGGTCAGCTCCGAGGGGCTCGTGCGCGGCATCGACCGCACGCTTGAGTACGCCGAGTACACCGAAGCGGAGCGACCCGTATCGATCCAGATCTTCGGCGGCGATCCCGGCAAGATGGCTGCGGCCGCCCAGATCGTCGAGGCGATGCAGGCGGACATCGTCGACGTCAACATGGGCTGCCCGGTTCCGAAGATCGCGAAGCACAACGCCGGATGCAGTCTGATGCGCGAGCCGGCGCACGCCGCCCGCATCGTGCGGGCGATGACCCATGCGGTGGACATCCCGGTAACGGTCAAGATGCGGGCCGGTTGGGACGACGGCAGCATCAACGCTCCGTCGATGGCGCGCAGAATGGAGGACGCGGGGGCGGCGGCCGTCGCGGTACACGGGCGCACCGCAAAGCAGTCCTACAGCGGGAAGTCCGACTGGGAGCTGATTCGGACGGTCGCCGAGCAGGTCACGATCCCCGTGCTGGGCAGCGGCGACTGCGTCACACCCGAGCAGATGGTCGACCACGCCCGCGCAGGCGTGGCCGGCGTTCTGGTCGGGCGCGGCGCGCTGCGCAATCCCTGGATTTTCCAGCAGGCCGCCGTGCTGGCCGTGGACGGATCCGTGCCCGAGGTGTCGCTCGAGGAGCGCGGGCGTTTCCTTCTCGACTACATCGATCTGCTGATGCGCGAGGGCGTCGACGAGTCGCGCGGATTCCGTCATCAGGCGCCCGGGACGGCTCCGCCCCGGGCGCGCCGGGCGAGGCCCCCGCGCAGCCGCGAACGGTGGGTCGTCAACAAGCTGCGGGCGCTCGGCTCCTGGTACACGAAGGGGCTGTACGGCGGCTCGCAGTTGCGGACGGCCATCAACCAGGCGGAGTCCATCCAGGCCCTGCGGCGCATCATCGCGATGCACTTTCTGGAGCCGGCTGGCGATGCCGTCGCCTGAACGCGGTGCGGCGGTCCGTCGCGTCCGGGAAATCGACTGGACGTGCTGGCGCGCCGTCGATCCGGCGACGCTCGTCTTCGTGGTCAAGGATCGCCGCATCCTGCTGATCCGCAAGAAGCGGGGGCTCGGGGCCGGCAAGATCAACGGGCCGGGCGGCCGATTGGAGCCAGGCGAGTCGTTCGACGCGTGCGCGGTCCGCGAGGTACGCGAGGAGTTGGGCGTCACGCCGCTCCATCTGGAGAAGCTGGGGCAGCACGGCTTCCAGTTCGTGGACGGCTACTCGACGTTCGTGCACGTCTACCGCGCGGCGGATCTGGCCGGAACCCCCGTCGAGACGGACGAGGCCGAGCCGTTCTGGTTCGCCGTCGACGCCATTCCGTTCGACGAAATGTGGGAGGACGATCGCCATTGGCTGCCGCTGGTCATCGGCGGCCGGCGGTTCGCCGGGCGCTGGGTCTTCGACGGCGACCGCATGCTCGATCACACGCTGGACGTGCTGCCGTAACCAGACAGTTGGCGAAGCGTACATGGTGACGTATCATGCGGGTCTCTGCGTCCGGAGGCCCGCTTGCGGCCGGGCTCGGCAAGACCGGAGGAACACCGTGGCACGACAGATATTCTTGGCGGTACTCCTGCTGACGATCGGCGCGGCTCCCGGCGGGGCCGCCGGCGACGGCGCCGGGCCGGCCTCGTGGCAGAACGACCTCGCGCCGATCGCCGCCGGAGACTGGGATCGCCAGAAGGCGGCCCACCTGCTGGAGCGTGCAGGTTTCGGCGGGACCCCGGCCGAGGTGGAGCACCTGGCCGGAATGACGCCGGCCGCCGCGGTCGAGTGGCTGGTCGACTACCAGCGGCATCCCGACACGCTCGGGTCGTTCGACGCGTCTCCCATCTGGGATCCGGGCATGGACCCGTTCCCGAAGAGCCGGGCCGAGGCGGTCCGCATCGGGCGGGAGCAGGGCGAGGCGATGGGCGTGGCGGTCCTGCCGGAGGGCGAGTCGCGCCCTCTGCAACCGGTGGTGAACAAGTTCTTCTACGGGCTCCGCGCGAACGCCATCGAGACCCAGCGCCTGGCGACCTGGTGGGGTGAGCGGATGCTGACCACGACGCGCCCCCTCGAGGAGAAGCTGACGCTCTTCTGGCACGGGCACTTCGCGACGGGCAACACGAAGGTCCGCGACACGCGGATGATGCTGCAGCAGAACGAGATGCTGCGCGCCAATGCCAACGGGAGCTTCGAGGAGCTGCTGATGGGCATTCTCCGGGACCCGGCGATGCTCGTGTATCTGGACAACGGCGAGAACGTCAAGGATCACCCGAACGAGAACTTCGGGCGCGAGCTGCTGGAGCTGTTCAGCCTCGGCGTCGGCAACTACACCGAGCAGGACATTCGCGAGGGAGCGCGCGCGTTCACCGGCTGGACCAACGACGCTCTGGAGTTCGAGTTCGACGCCGAGCAGCACGACTTCGGCGAGAAGACGTTCCTCGGGCAAAGCGGTCCGTTCGACGGCGGCGACATCATCCGGATCATCCTGGAGCAGCCGGCCGCAGCCGAGTTCGTGAGCGGCAAGCTCTACCGCTACCTCGTCCGCGAAGAGCTCGCCGAGTCGGTCCAGGCCGAGCTGGCGGCCACGTTGCGCGACGCCGACTACGGCCTCAAGCCGCTGTTGACGAAGATCTTCCTCTCTCGGGATTTCTACAGCCCGCCGTCGTACGCCACCCAGATCAAGAGCCCGGTACACCTGGTGGTATCCACTTACCGCAAGCTGGGGCTGACGGAGCTGCCCACCATTCCCGACTTCAACCGCCTCGTCGCCGGCCTCGGACAGACGCTGTTCAATCCGCCGAACGTGGCGGGGTGGGCCGGCGGGCGGACCTGGGTCACCCCGGCGACGCTCCTTCAGCGCGGCAACCTCTTCCGCGCCGTCCTGTATCCCGACACCGACGGGTTCTGGGCGCCCGACCGCGTCGTGCCGGGCATCTACCGGCAGGTCGAGGAGCGACTCGCCCGCGGCATGAACATCACCGCGGCGACGCAGCAGGGCGATGCCGAGTCGAGTCGGCTCGTGGATCGCGACGAGGACTACAACACGCGCTACGGCGGGTACATGGGATACGTGATGGCGTTCGAGAAGCTGCATCCGATCCCGCGGCGGGTTGCCGACCTGGACATGGTTCAACTTCTGTCGGACGCGGGAGTAGCGGAGTCCGGGGCGGTCGTCGACCACCTGATTCGCCGTTTCCTGCGCGTCGAGCTGAGCGGCGCGGACCGCGCCGTGCTCGTCGATTTCCTGCGCGACGAGCTCGGGAGCGACCGCATCGAGTCGGATACGCCGCAGACCGAGGCGGCGTTGCGCGCACTGCTCTATCTGATCCTGAGCACGCCGGAGTATCAACTGGCCTGATTCCGAGAACAGGCAAGGGCCGAAAGGACACGCGGGCGGCTTGCCGTTGGAGCCGCGGGAGCTGGGGGACAACGATGGCTCGATTCAAGTGTGGATGTTCGCGGCGTGAATTCCTCGTCAAGGGCATGTACGGCCTGGGCGTCGGCGCGACGCTGCCAATGCTGCTCAACCGGACCTCGGCCGCGCTGGCCGCCAAGGCGCTCGAGGGCACGAGCATGGAGACCAGCCCGGAGCGCATCCTGGTGGTGGTGGAGCTCTCCGGCGGCAACGACGGCCTGAACACGGTGGTGCCCTTCGCCGACGACGAGTACTACCGCGCCCGGCCGACCATCGGCATTCCCCGGTCCGAGGTGATCGAGATCGACGACGGCTATGGGTTCCACCCGTCACTGGTCGGGTTCGAACGCCTGTACAAGGACGGCGAGATGGCCGTGGTGCACGGCTGCGGCTACGACAACCCGAGCCTGTCGCACTTCTCGTCGATGGGCTATTGGCACACCGGCGTGCCGAACGGCGGCGAGACGCTGGGCTGGCTCGGGCGGCTGGCCGACGGCGCCTACGACCACGACGCGCAGGGCAACCGCATCGTGAACATCGGGACCCGGCAGTCGCTCGCGGTCCGCAGCCGCCACCACTCGCCGCTCGTGTTCAACGATCCGCGCACCTTCCGCCGCGAGGGCGCCGAGAGCGAGAAGAACGCGCTGGCGCGCATGACCGCCGACGGTGCACGGGGCAACGCGACCCTGGAGTTCCTGGCCGGGACGGCGCAGAACGCCGCGGAGAGCTCCGAGTTCGTTCGCCAGGCCGCGGCCGCGTACCGGACGCCGGTCGATTACGGCATCGGCGGGCTGTCGGGGCAGTTGCGGCAGGTGGCCTCGCTGATCCACGCCGAGATGCCGACGCGCATCTACTACGTGGCGTACCAGGGCAACTCGTTCGACACGCACGTGCACCAGGCGGATCCGCATGCACGGCTCCTCGCCTATACCGCCGATGCGGTGCGCGGCTTCACGCAGGACCTGAAGCGGATCGGCCGGGCGGACGACGTGGCGATCGTGATGTTCACCGAATTCGGGCGCCGCGTCGAGGAGAACGGCAGCCTCGGCACGGACCATGGCACCGCGACGCCGATGTTCGTCGTCGGCAACCACGTGAAGGGCGGGCTCTACGGCACGCATCCGAGCCTGACCGAGCTCGACGACGGCAACCTGATCAAGACCACCGACTTCCGCCGCGTCTACGCGACGATGATCGAGGAGTGGTTGAAGTTCGACGATTCCCCGGCCGTGCTGAAGGGATCGTTCGACTCGCTCGGGGTTTTCGCGTAGCCCGGCAACTCGATTCTCCACGCTCACAGCCATCGTTTCGTCTTCTCGATCAGGGTCGTGCGCTTCAGGCCGAGGAGTTGCGCGGCCTGTTGCTTGTTGCCCCCTGTCCGCTCGAGCGCGGAGCCGATCAACGCACGCTCGATCCGCTGCAGGTGGTCCTGCAGGTCCAGCCCGGTCTCCGGGAGGGAGATGGCCGGGGCCAGCGGCCCTTCGGCCGCGGCCTGTATCTCGCTCGGCAGGTCGGTCGTCTCGATGTGGGACCGGCCCGGGCTCAGGGCCAGCGCACGCTCGACGGCGTTCTCGAGCTGCCGCACGTTGCCCGGCCACTTGAACGCCATCATCCGCCGCATCGCGTTCTGCGACACGACGACACCGCGCCGTGGCGGTGTCTGCGCCGCTCCGATCCGCTCGACGAAGTCCTGCACGAGCAGCGGAATGTCCTCGCGACGGTCGCGCAGCGGCGGCAGATGCAGAGGAATCACGTTCAGTCGGTAGTACAGGTCCTCCCGGAAGTGGCCCTCCTCGACCAGGCGGACTAGATCGCTGTTCGTCGCGGCGATCACCCGAACGTCGACGCGCCGCGTTTCGTTGCCGCCGACGCGCTCGAACTCGCGCTCCTGCAGGGCCCGCAGCAGCTTGGCCTGCAGGCTAGTGCTCATCGTGCCGATCTCGTCCAGGAACAGTGTCCCGCGATGCGCCTGCTCGAGCCGCCCCGGCCGACTGGTGAAAGCGCCGGTGAACGCGCCCCGCACGTGGCCGAACAGCTCGGCCTCGAGCAGCGCGTCGGGGATGGCGCCGCAATTGATCGCCACGAAGTGCTGGTGGCGGCGCGGGCTGTTGTGGTGAATGGCGCGGGCCACGAGCTCCTTGCCCGTGCCGGTCTCGCCGGTGATCAGAATGGTGCTCGTCGTGGCGGCAACGGTCTCGAGGAGCTGGAAGAGATCCCGCATCGGCCGGCTCCGCCCGACGATGCCCTCGAACCGGTAGCGTTCCTGGAGCTGCGAGCGGAGGTACTCGTTCTCGGACTTGAGCCGCCGCTGCTCCAGCGCCGTCGCGAGGATGTGCAGCAGATGGTCGAACGGGAACGGCTTCATGACGAAGTCCGTCGCGCCTCGCTTGATGGCGGATACCGCGTCCTGCACTGTGCCGTAGCCGGTGACCATCACCGCGACGATCTCCGGGTAGCGCTCGAGAGCGATCTCGACGACCTCGGCGCCGTCGATGCCCGGCAGGCGCAGGTCGGTGATGAGGATGTCGAAGGCGAACTCGGCCAGCAGGTCCCGCGCCACTTCCCCGCTCTCGGCCTCCGTTACGTGATAGCCGTGCTCGACGAGCCGCTCGGCGGTCGCCTCGCGCAGGGGCGCCTCGTCCTCGACGAGGAGCAGGTGCCGTTCTTGTTCTGCCACGGTGGTCCAGCTCGCCGGGGGAAGTGTCGGTATTTTGACGCTCGGTGAGGCCGCGGTCAAGACGCAAACCCCTTGAGAACAACCTGTTTCCTGGTCGATCGGTGCGCCTGCTGCGGGATCGGCCGACCCGTGGTCAGCCAGCGTCAAGGCATTGACGGTCGGCCGCGGTCAGCCGTCAACTCGATGACGGTTCCGGCCGCCGTTCGCACGCCGCGCGAGGAGCATCCCGCCGCCGTGTCGGGGCGTAACCCACTGATACAACTAGACTTATAGGTAAGCACGAAGGCATGCGTCCGTGCGTCTTCGTGTTGGCACGGTCATTGCTCCAGAACCGGGCATGGAGAACAACACGCGCACCAAGACACAGCAGGAACGCATCGAGGCGGGTGTCCCGTTCGTCGGTGCGATGGCTCGGCGCCTGGCTGCCTCGATGCCGCACTCGATCGATCTCGGCGATCTGGTCCAGGACGGGATGCTCGGCCTGATCGACGCGGTGGAACGATTCGACGAGGGACGGGGCATCAAGTTCGAGACGTTCGCCGAGCGGCGCGTGCGCGGCGCGATGATCGATGCCCTGCGTCGCGGCGCCTGGCCGCGCGGAATCCGGCGCGTGCGGCGGGAGCTCGAAGCCGCGCGCGAGAAGCTGCGGAACGAGCTCGGCGGCGAGCCGTCGCTGGCCGACCTCGCGAATCACATCGGGACGGACGAAGCGGCGCTCGGCCGCACGATCAACCGGATCAACATCATCGAGTCGACCTCGCCGCTGGCGACCGCCGATAGCATCGAAGGCATGGATCTGCCGCCGGTGCTGACGCCGCCCGAATCGCCGACCCCCGACAAGGTCTGCGAGGAGACGGAGGTCAACAACCGCGTGCGCGCGGCCATTGCCGCTCTGCCGGGTCGTGAACGCACGATCATCGGTCTCTATTACTACAGCGATGCGACGATGAAGGAGATCGGCGCCGAGATCGGCGTCAACGAGTCGCGCGTCTCTCAGCTCCACGCACGAGCGATCCGGAAGCTGCGCGAGCAACTCGCGCCCGACCTGGCCCCGGAACAGTTCAAGGGGACGCTGGCCGCCGCCGGGAACCGGACGCTTCTGCACGCGCGTCCGAAGATGAGGATGGCGAAGGCGGACCTGCGGCAGGCGGTTGCCCGGCCCTCCGCGGCCGCGCCGCGATCGCCCGTCAGGCGCTGACCTCGCGCGCCACCTGCAGGAGATCGGCCAGGCGAAACGGCTTCCGCAGCCAGCGGCAGCCGCTCTCCTCCAGGAACGCTTCGGCATCGGCCGTGACCACGTCGCCGGTCACGAATACGATCCGTCGCGTGAGCGACGGCACCGTGCCGGCGACCGCCCGGTAGAATGCCGGTCCGTCCAGCCGCGGCATCCTCAGGTCGCAAATCACCAGGTCGTACGTCCGAGTCCGTGCCTGTTCGAGCGCCGTTTGACCATCCGGGGCGCCGTCGACCAGGAACCCTGCATCCTTCAGGGCATCGCGCACGGCTTCTGCGAGCGCAGGCTCGTGCTCGACCAGGAGCACCGCGGATCCTCGTCCGACAACCGGTTGCTCCCGCGGTACGGGCGTCGCCCGGGGCCGCGGCAACCCGGTGCTGGTCGGGAGCTGCACGTAGAACGAGGCACCGTGCCCCGGGGTCGACTGCATCTCGAGCTTGCCGCCGTGATCCTCGACAATCCTGCTGGCGACCGTCAGGCCGAGCCCGGTCCCCGTCCCGGCCGACTTCGTCGTGAAGAAGGCGTCGAAGATGCGTGGCCGCACATCGTCCGGAATGCCCGGACCGTCGTCGTTGATCTCCAGGACCACGCACCCGCCCGCGGCCTCGTGCCACGTGCGGACGATGAGGGTGCCGCGTCCGCTCGCCGACAGCATGGCCTGCTCGGCATTGATGACCAGGTTCAGGAGCACCTGCTTGAGTTGATGCGCGTCGGCGAACACCAGCGGGAGGCCCGTCGCCAGCGCGTCGATCGTGGTGATGTTGGATACCCGTTGGTCGTACGTCCGGAGTGACAGCGTCTCGCGTACCACCAGGTTCAGGTCCACCTTTCCGCGCGTCGTGTGGTGCTTGCGCGAGAACGTCAGCAGATTGCGGACGATTTTCGCGGCACGTTCGGATTCGCTCAGAATGGTCGCGATGCCGCGCCGGGTCAGCGCGTCGACCGAGCGCCCGGCGAGGCGTTCCGACCAGGTCAGAATGGTGGCGAGCGGGTTGTTCAGCTCGTGAGCTACGCCCGATACGGTCTGGCCGAGCGCCGCCAGCTTCTCGTACTGCAGCAACTCGTGATACACGCCGCGGCCATGGTCCTCCATCTTGCGCCGCTCGCTCACGTCGCGCAGCAGCGCCCCGACGCGAGCCGGCTCGGGTACGCCCGGAACGGAAAGGTGTGCGTTGACCTCGACCCAGATCGGCTTGTCGTCGGCCCGACGCAACCGGAGCAGGTAGTCGGCCACGGCGCCGTCGCGCGTCAGTCGCTGCACGAAGGTCCGCCGAGCCTCGGGATGCACGAACCGGTCGCCGTCGAAGGGGCGGATCTCGCTCTTGTCGACTTCCGGCGGGAAGCCGAACATCAGTTTCAAGTGGGGATTGGCGCCGAGAGTGACGCCCTCCCCCCGGAGCGGAAGGGTGCCGAGATAGATGCCCTCGTGGGTGGTCTCGAACAGCTCGGCGAGCGCGGCGTGCAGATCGGAGGGAAACGTGTGTCGGGCGGCGCTGGACGACACTGTCGATTATAGCAACCCCAACACGACCGCGGTACGCGCGGTAACGCGCCGTCGTTCACCGGGATCGGTTGCGGACGTACGGCTATCGGGTTGGCTGGCTCGGGAAGCGTCGCCGCCGGCTCCGATTGCCGCCCAATCGGGCCGGACTGGCAGTCTACGCCGTTTCTGCGGCGCAGGCCCTAGTTGGCCGGGGCCGGCGGCAGCGGCGTCGGGGTCTGCCGCTCGTAGGCGGCGTACGTGGACTCGACCGCGGCCCGAACATCTTCGACCCGCGCACCGGACGCCCGCAGCCGCATCGCGTGACGCGCGACATCGATGCACACGATGCAGGCCATTCCGTGGGTGTCCCACTCGCGCACGCTGCCGTCCGGATTGCGCGACTGCACGAAACAGTCCGCGTTGCGCTTGTGACCGCGAGTCTCGCACCCGCAGTAGCACGGCACGTACTCGAGCACGTGGGGATTCTGCGCGGCGAAGATATACGCGTCCCTGATGTCCTGCGGCGAACGGGGTACGAGATTCGACACCAAGGGCAGCGGCGGCAACGGCGCGTCGGCCGCCGGGATCGGAGTCGGTTCTCCTGCCGGTGGGGGAGCCGGCCGCTCCGGGCTCGGGACGCTCTCGTCACCGGTTTCGGACGCGGCGGAGGCCAACTCGCCGTCCGGGGAACCCGGGGTGTCGCTGCTCGACGGAAGCAACACCAGCGCGGCCGCTACGGCCACAACCAGCAGACCGCCGATCAGGATCCAGGGAGGTCCGCCGCTTGCCGGCTCCTGCCGCGGAACCGGGGCTTTCGACACACGTGATCTCTTGCGCCCACCCATGCCTGATTCTAGGAGCTTGCGCGGCAGAAAGCAACGGAGTCAGTTCTGCGGGCGCAAGCTCCTGGCGGGTGGCGGATGGGGCCGAACACGGATCCCCGCGGCGGGTGGGGTCGATCAGCGCGTGCCCAGCGCGAAGGTCATCGTCCCGTCGATGACGACGTCGTCGCCGACCCGCGCGAACCCCTTCAAGCGGCCCATCCGGCTCCGCAGCCGGACGACCTCGGCCTCGATCACGACCACGTCGCCCGGATGCACGGGCCGCAGGTAGCGGACGCGCTCGATGCCGGTGAAGAACGGCAGCTTCTGGCGGTTCTCGGACTTGGCGAGTATCAGTATGGCGCCGACCTGCGCCACTGCTTCGGTGAGAATCGTCGGTGGCAGGACCGGCGATCTACCGCGCCGGTCGGAGAGATAGCGTTCGTTCAGGGATACGTTCTTGATGCCGACGATGCGCTTGTCGAGCTCGAACTCGGTGATGCGATCGACCAGCAGAAAGGGATAGCGGTGCGGAAGGATGCGTTCAATCGCCGCGTTGTCGAGAGGAAGCGTCAGGCCGGTCGTCACGGGGGGAGTATATCGCCCGCCGGCCGTCCGCGGGAGGCGCAGGCAGTCAAAGGGGCCGCAACGGAGCGTCCGTGCCCAACGATACGGGATGCGGCGATGCCAGCGCCTGCCTGTTATGGGTGCATCCCGCACGCTCCGTGCGGCCACCTTCCACTCAATCAAGATCCGTGCCGGTTTCGTTGTTCTGAGGAACCCCGAGAATTCGGCCGTGCTTGTGCGGGGTGTGTCGTTCTAGCGTCCTGTTTAGCGACCGGGGGTGACCTCTCGAAGGGTCGCTCCAGGAGTCCGCCCTGACTTGCAGACTACGCCGTTCTACGGCGCAGACTCCTAGCTCGAGGGGTCGGCGGCAACGAGGGTGGCCAGTTGCGCGGCGATGATGGTCGCCGTCGACTGCACGGCGTCGCTGGTCTCCCACCCGTCGTTCACTTCCAGCGTCATGACCCCGGCCCGGTCCTCGGCAGAGGCGAGCGGGGCCACGAGCGCGCCGGGGGTGTCCGCGTCGCCCGGAATGACCTGCAGGCGTTCGTCGCGGTAGGCGGCAGCCGTCACGTTGTCGCTGTCGCAGCGTATCGTGCCCAGCCGCGCCAGTGCCGCCGCCGGGTATCCGTGGGCGATGGCTGGCCGAAGCGCGTTGCCGGTCCCGTCGCGTACCCATACGATGACGCAGCTCGCGTTCAGCAGTTGCGCAGTCCGGGCGAGCAGGGGGGGCAATTCGTCCGCGTTCGCGGAGCGACCCAGATCCGTGCAGAGATCCGCGGCCAGCCGCAGGTCCGGTGCGCTGGACGGGGGCCGCGAAACGGATGCGGCCGCGGCTGGAGGTTCGCGTTGCTCGGGCTCGAGGTCGAGGAACAGTCGTCCTTCCGGAGGCGCCGGTGCCCGAACGCCCTCGGTTGCAGCATCCTCCGGAGCGTCGGGCGTCGCGGCCGGACGCCCGGCCGGGAACGGCGAAACCAGGAGCGCGAACAGCACGCCGGCTCCCGCAGCGCCGCCGACCGCGACGAGTTGCAGTTGCCGCCGGCCGCTCGCCGCGGCGTCGACCGCCTCGCGCTCGATCAGTCGCGCGCGCTCGATCTGATCGGCCGCCGAGCGGCCCAGATCGAGCCCATCGGCAAAGATGAGATCCGACGCCATCAATTCCTCGCCCGCCGCCGCGTGGTCGCGAGCCCGCTCGTCCATGCGCAGCAGCGCTTCTATCAGGGAGGCCGCCTCGTCGAGGGCGGCGACCGTTGCGGGCAGGGTGGACATCGAGGACAGGGTCGCCAGCTCGACCGCCAACCCCTCTATCCGCGCCGCGACGTCCGCGACCCAGTAGTCCCGGTCCTGGCCCGCGGCGACGTATGCCTGCTGGGCGGCGCGCAACTCGGCGAGCGACAGCCGGAGTCTCCACGCACCGGCGTCGAAGGCACGCCCCGCCTGGTGCGCCTGCGCGATCCGCTGGCCTGTGAGAAAAGCGTAATAGCCTGCTGTGACGCTGACGCCGAGCACGGCGACGAGCGCTGCTCTGAGCCACATCCGGCGCATCAATGGACCTACTATAGCACCAGCCTTGTGCAAGCGGCCCGAGCCGCACCCGGAGGCGAGGCGCCGCGATCGACCGATACAGAAACCTCAGGATGACCGCAGGCATCATCATCAACCCGGTGGCGGGAGCGCGGCGCCGGCTCACGGCCGACGTGGCGGTCCGCCGTGCGCAGGCAGCCTTGCGGAGGTGCTCCGTGGACGGCGAGGTGTGCGTCACGGAACAGCGTGGGAACGCGCGGGCGCTGGCCCGATCGATGATCGCCGGCGGCGCGCGGACGGTTGTGGCCTGGGGGGGCGACGGCACCATCAACGAGGTGGCGGCCGAGGTGGCCGCGGCGGGGGCGACGCTGGGTGTGGTGCCCGGCGGGTCCGGCAACGGATTCGCGCGCGGGCTGGGCCTCGAGCGCCGCGCCGAGGCGGCCCTCCGCACGGCGATCTCGGGTTCCGTACGCGTTATCGACACGGGGAGCATCGACGGCAGACTGTTCGTCAACGTCGCCGGGATCGGCTTCGACGCCCACATGGCGGCGGTATTCAACCGGCTGTCGAGGCGGGGCGCGCCGGCGTACTTCCGGGCGGGTGTCCGCGAGTTGCGCTCCTACCGGGCGGCCACCTACACCGTCCGCACCCCGGACGAGACCTTCACCATGCCCGCTTTCCTGGTGGCGGTCGCGAATTGTCGCGAGTACGGCAACGGCGCCCTGATCGCGCCAGGCGCGCGTCCCGATGACGGGCTGCTGGAGCTGGTCTGCATCCCGGCCCGCCGGCTGCCGTGGCTGTTGTGCCAGTCGTTCCGCCTCTTCGCGGGCACTATCGACCGGCTGCCGGGGATTCGCCGCGTCTCGGGGACGGCCATCGAGCTGGCTGCCGACCGACCGCTCGCGTTTCACGTGGACGGCGAGGTATACGCCGGGGGACGCTGCCTGCGCGTCCGCGTCGACGGGTCCTCGCTTCGGGTGCGCGTGCCGGGGGGTCCCGAGACAGGTCCGACAATCGTCGCCGCCGGCTCCGATCGCCGCCCAACCGGGCCTGTCCAGGCCTAGCCCGACAATCGTCGCCTGCGGCTCCGCTTGCCGCCCAACCGGGCCTGTCCAGGAGTCTACGCCGTTCTACGGCGCAGACTCCTAGTCGGCGGTGACGCCGGCCCCGGCGCCGTCCCGCGGGTGGAGGATCGCGTAGGCCGGCAGGCCGATGGCCTCGAAGGTCTCCATCACCTCGCGCGCAGGCGAGACTCCGAGATCCTCCGCCTGGAACTTGACCTTGACGTACTCGTCGAGCGCCGCCTGCACGCCGGCGGCCTTGAGGGTCGTCCGGTCCATGGTCAGGCAGTTCTTGCACCACGTCGCCCAGACGTCGACGAGCACCGGCTTGCCCTCGGACTCGGCGGCGGCCAAGCCCCGGGCGAGCGAGGGGTACCAGCCTTCGCTCACCAGCTCCTGCACGCTCTCGGCGACCAGGTCCGGATCCACCCAGCGCTGGCTGAACAGGCCGTAGGACAGGTACCCGTAGTAGACGGCCGTGCCCAGAATGAACACGCCGAACGCCTGCTTGACCCGCACCATCCAGGGTCCGGGCTTCGGCATCAGCGTCAGTCCGGCGCCGGCGATCGGCCACGGGATGGCCATCCCGATGCCGAGCACGAAAGGCAGCGCGAGCGCCAGCGTGGTGCCCGTGCCGTACAGGTTGCTGGAGAAGACGATGACCTGGATCACGACCGGCGCGACGCAGGCGCCGGCCAGGAGCGCTGCCACGCCGCCCATGCCGAACGCCAGCAGGAACGAGCCCCGCCCGGAGGCCCCGCCGGCGAAGCGGTTCTGGAAGCGCGAGAAGTCGATCGTGACGACGTCGAACATCGCCAGCGTCAGAACGACGAAGAGCAACGCGATGCCGAGGTTGAACCAGGGCGAGGCGTTGATCGTTCCGAACGTGCCCGCGGTCAGGATCACGACGAGCCCGAGCACCCCGTACACCAGCGCCATGGCCAGGCCGTAGGCGCTTCCCAGCGAGAAGCCGCGCAGCCTTGAGCCGGCGCGGGCGCCCGCCCCGATGATCGCCAGATTGATCGGGATCATCGGCAGCACGCACGGCGTCAGGTTCAGCGCGAGTCCACCGATGAGGATGAGGGCGAGGATGGCCAGCGGGCCGCGTCCCTCGAACCATCCCCGCTCGGCCTCGCCCGACTCGGCGCGCCGGATGAACTCGAGAAACTGCTCCTCGTCCAGGTAGCCGCCGGTGGTTGCGGCGACCGTGAACCGCTCCAGCCGCGCCAGCACGTCGCCCTCGTCGACGGGCTCGGCCAGGGGCGGCGCCGCCGTTCCAGGCGGATCGGCGGCGCCCGCCGCGGTGAAGGCCATCCTCTCGAACCGCTCGGCCTCCGTCGGCGTGCGCGCCTGGTCGCCGGGCGCGATGCGGACCTGGAACGCCAGCCTGGCGGTCGCCGGGATGTAGCACATGCGCTCGTCGCACGCCTGGTAGCGGAGCGAGGCCGGCACCTCGTAGTCGCCCGGTGCAAGGTCCCCATCGATGGCAAGGGCGACGCCGATGGCGAACGTCTCTTCGAAGACGGCCAGGGGCTGTTCCGCGCCCTGCTGCTCCAGCATGACCGGCTCCGGCCAGGCGAGGCCCGCGACGGCGATCCCGGCAGGCGGTTCCACCGTGAGCACGGTGGGAATCAGAAAGTCCTCGAGCGGTTCGTTCGAGTTGACGTGCAGGCCGCTTCCCGCGGGCTCGAGCCGGGCGTCGACGGCGACCCGATGCGTGGAGCCGGCGTGCGCCACATCGGCCTCGGCCACCGTCGCGATGTCGATCGAGATCCGCCCCGGCTGCGCCGTCGCGGCCGGCGGCGCACTCGACGCCACGCCGCCCGCGGCGGCCAGCGCCCAAAGTGTCCGGTGCACGAGCCGGGAACTATCCAACCTCGACAAGCGCCCCTCCATCCTCATTGACCTCCACGTCCCGGAGCCGACCGCGGAGCGGCACGCGCACCTCGGTCACCTCGCCGGCGACCGGCACGACCAGCGTCTCGCGGGCGTTTCCCCGATAACGGAGCGTGACGGTGATCGGCACCTCGAAAAGCTTGCCCCGCTGCTGGAACCGCAGCACGGCTTCCCGGCCGCCGGAGCCGGACTCGATCCGGTACCGGAAGTCGATGTCGGGCAGGTCGTCCTCGTGAATCCAGCGATCGAAAAACGCCGTGAGCGATCGCCCCGATTCGGCCTCGAACGCCCGGATCAGGTCGTCCGTCCCCGCCTTTCGGAACCGCATCTCATTGTAGTAGCGCCTGATCCCGGCGAAAAAGGTGTCGTCCCCGAGGAGGCGCCGCAGCATGTGCAGCACCATCGCGCCCTTGTTGTAGACGAGCGCCCGGAACACGCGCGGCTCGTCCTCGATGCGTCCCAGACGGTTGCCGAGATACACCGGGCCCTGGTCCGAGTGCCGCAGGCTCCAGCGCCGCATCTGGGCGAGCACGTCGGAGAAGACTTCCGGCCCGTTGCGGTGCTCGGCGTAGAGGGCGGCGAAGTACTGCGAGAGGCCCTCGCTCAGCCACTGCTCGTGGTAGTTCTTCCACCCCACGGCCTGACCCCACCACTGGTGCGCGAGCTCGTGGGCCAGAAAGAAGGCGGGATACGAGCTGAAAGCGACCGGGTCGGTGCGCCACGACATCATGACCCCGGGGGGCAGCGGCAACGGTTGATTCAGGACGGCGAAGTGCGCCGGGCTGTGACCGCCGGGCAGGATCGCGTCGGTCAGGGCGAGGGTGAACGTGGGGTACGGAAGGTCGCCGACGAGCGAGGCATAGAAGCCGAGTATGTCCGCGGCGTCCTCATAGAATCGGCCGACCCGATCCCGGGTGCGCTCGTTGGACTCCACGACTAGTCGCACGCTGTCGTAGGACACGCCGTGCCGTACCGTCCCCGTCGTCTCCGGGGCGCCGTCCAGCGTCACCATGCCCGCACCGTCCTCGACCGGCGCGAACCTGCTGATCAGGCAGGAAAGGTAACGTGCCGGCTGAAGCGTGACGTACCGGTACCGCCGCGTCCCCGCGGCGTCGTCGCGGTTCGTCGCCCAGACGGGTGGGTTGTCGTCGGTCGGCTCGCCGCTCGCGACGACGCCGTAGTCGGCCGGCACCGTCAGGTCCATCGTCGCGGTGGCGTAGTCCGACGTGCCCGCCCGCGGATACCAGTGGATCGAGTTGCTGTAGATGTAGCGGGGCGCGCCTATGCCGAAGAGCACGGGCGCGCCGACCGAGTCGAGTCCGAACCCCCGCCGGCCCATCCAGTTCTCGTCGAGCTCCTGGGCCTCGAGCAGCCCGGAGTACTCGATTTCCACCGTGAACTCGGCGCCGACGGGCGGGACGCCGCTCGGCAGGCTGACGACGACGTTGTCCCGGCCGCGCAAGCGAAAGAACAGCAGCGGGCCCAACTCGTTCGAGACGACCGAATGCACCTCGAGGTCCTCCGCGAGGCGCAGGGTCAGCGAGGTCAGGTTCGGTCCGGTGACCCGCACGGCCAGTCGGGCCCGGCCCGTGATGAAGCAGCCGCGCAGCCGGGGCTGCGCCCGCATCGACTCGCGCACCACGCCGGCGGGCTGAAAGGACGCCGCGATCTGGTAGTCGAGGACGTCGTAAGCGACCCCGTCGTCCTCGCTGTAGTAGCGGCCCTGCACCGCGCGCTTCTGCGCCGACGAGTAGAGGGCGATGATGCGCTGGCTCTCCCGCTCGTAGAGCGAGACATCCTCCGGTTGATTGGCGGACTGCGCGAAGGTCAGCGTCCCGTAGCGGTCGGTCTGCATGTCGGCGATGAAGTCGCCGCCGCCGGGCGTCAGCGACCAGGCCTTGTCGCTCAGATCGCCCAGGTCGAGCCCGAACGACAAGGGTGCGAACTCGTCGAAGATCTCGCGGGCGCGTTCCAGGTCGTCGTGGTCGACCGCACGCGCGCGCAGGCCGTCGACCGAGACTCGCGCCGCGAACCGCGCCGGGTTCAGCCGAACGAACGCCGCCGAGAGATCGGCCTCCAGGGTCTCGCGTCCGGTCAGCAACCGAACCTGCCCCCGTTCGGCCTCGGGCGCGGGTGCGAAGGTGAGGACACCGTCGCCGAGGAGCACCATCGCGGTGATGCCGCCAGCGTTGGTCTCGGCGACGAAGACGCTGCCCCGCGCCATGCGCAGGGTCATGTCCTCGCCCGCGATAACGAGGTTCGCCGCGTCGTACGCCAGGCCGGGGTTCAGCGTAAGGTTGAGGAGTCCTTCGACAACGTCGACGCGTTCCTGGCCGGCGATCCGCCAGTCGCGCGGGCCGTCCCCGGCGTCGTCGTCCCGTACGACGTCGACGGTCCAGGTCTGAAGCCGGCCCGCGACGCCGCGTTCCGTGAACACCTCGACGGTGAGCTCGTAGCCGGACCTCTCCGCCTCGTCGTCGAACGGGCGGACGAAGCGCCCCCGCGCCGCCGCTTCCTGCACGTTCCGCCTCAGCGCGTCGGCGGCGAAAGCGCGGGCCGCGGTCCGGTCGGCGCCGTCCGCCAGCAGGTCCATGTAGGCTTCGGCATCGGCCGTTCGCGCCGCCGCTTCGATGCGGGCCACCAGCGGGTCGAAATCCGCGATCGTCGGTGTCTGCGCCGCGGCGCCGGCGGCCGCCAGCGACAAGGCGCCGACCATCGCACCCGTACCGGCGCGCGAGCGAATCATGAGCTACTCCGCGAGGAAATCCGCGGTGAACGTCTCGATGGCGTCGTAGAACGCGTCGAGTTCCGCCGGCGGCGCCAGGAACACGATACGGAAATAGCCGTCCGCGGGCGCGGTTCCGAATCCCGAGCCGTATACGCACAGCAGGCCGGTGGCGCGCAGCAGGCCGATGACGTAGTCCTCGTCCGTGCGGCCCGGAGGCAACTCGACCTTCGGCATCGCATAGAAGGCCGCCGCCGGGCGCGCGCAGGAGACGCCGTCGATCGCGTTGAGCCGGCGCGTCGTCACTTCCGCGCGCTCGCGCAGCGCACGGAGAAACTCGACCTGGTGCGACTTGTCTCCGTTCAACGCCGCGGGGACCGCGTACTGCATCGGGCCCACGCTGCAGAGACGCCCGTCGGCCATGTCCTTGATCGCCGCGAGCGCGCCGTCGAGCCGCGCTCCGCCGCCCACCGCCATCCAGCCGGCCCGCCAGCCGGGGGCCAGATGCGCCTTCGACAGCGACGAGAACGAGATCACCGGCGCATCCGGGTTGTACGACCCGAGCGGTGAAACCCGGCCGTCGTAGGCGAGATCGGTGTAGCCCTCGTCGGAGAGGAGCACGATGTTGTGGCGATCCGCCAGCTCCAGCAGCGCGAGGCGGTTCTCGCGCGTGTAGACGGCTCCGGTCGGGTTGTTCGGGTCGACCACGACGAGCGCGCGGGTCCGCGGCGAGATCAGGCTTTCGATATGTTCGATGTCCGGCTGCCACCCGCAGGCGGGGTCCTTGCGGTAGTAGACGGCGCGGGCGCCGAGCTTCGCGAGCACCCCGGTGTACAGCGGATAGGTCGGTACCGAGACCAGCACCTCGTCGCCGTGATCGACGAGCACGCTGAGGGCGAGGTCGATGCCCTCCGAAGCCCCGGCCGTCAGCACCACGCGGTCCGGCGACACTGCCAGCCCGCGTGTCTCGAAGTCGGCCGCGACGGCTTCCCGGGCTTCGGGCACGCCGGCTGCCGGCGTGTAGCCGTTGTACCCGTCGCGCATCGCGCGCTCCACCGCCTCTATCAGGTGCGGCGGGGTCCGGAAGCCGAACAGCACCGGATCGCCGATGTTCAGATAGCGGACGCGCCGGCCGCGCGCCTCCGCCTTGCGCGCTTCGGCGACGATGCCGCGGATCGCGTAGTCGAACGCGGCGCTTCGCTTCGCCACCGGCACGGTGAACGGCGCATCGACGACCATCCGTTGATGATACCGCAGCTTCGAGGCTAAGCTCCCGCGCATGGCGATCCGGACCGAGCTCTCCCTGCGGCTGCCGAACAGTCCCGGCGCCCTCGGCCGGGCGTGCCGGATTCTCGGCGACGAGCGGGTCAACGTCGTCGCCCTCACCGTCGAACGCGGCGGCACCCTCCGCATGGTGGTGGACAACCCGTTGCGCGCGGCCGGGGCGCTCGCCGAGCACGGGCATGTCGTCGAGCAGCGTTCCGTGCTGTTCCTGGAGGTGCCGAACGGACCGGGGGCCCTCGGACGCGCGGCGGGCCTGCTGGCGGCAGCCGACGTGAACATCGAGTACGCCTACGCGTCGGCGATCGAGAGCCAGCCGCTGGCGGCGGTCGTGGTCGGGGCGGAGGACGCCGAGCGGGCCGCCACCGCGGCCGGCGTCTAGGAGCCTGCGCCGCAGAACGCAGCGCTGAGGGCCGCTAATCCGTCGTGCGCGGCGCGATGGAGGCGTCGAGGGCTTCGACCAGCTCGCGCAGCGACGCCATCTCGTTCTCGGCTGCGTAGAGGATGGCGCGGATCTCCTGGAGCGAGGGCTTGCTCCACTCCTCGTCCTCGAAGCACACCTGTCCGCGCTCGTCGAAATCGACGAGGACCGCGTCCATCGGCTCCACGTAGAGACGCATGGAAGATGCCGTCAGCGGCGCGCGGCCCGGCCCCGGTTCATTCGCTGGCCGCCTCCTCCGGGGTCCGTGCCGGGGTCTCCGCCGGTTCGATGGAGAAGTGCAGGGTGTCTTCCGCCAGCCCGATCCGGACGGTGCCGCCGTTTTCGAGCCGGCCGAACAGGATCTCGTCGGTCAGCGGATTGCGCACCTCGGTCTGTACGACGCGGGCGAGCGGGCGAGCGCCGTACACCGGGTCGTAGCCCTTGCGGGCGAGCCAGGCCCGAGCGGGCGGGTCGAGCGCGATGGCCACCCTGCGCTCGGCCAACTGCGACTCGAGTTGCAGGATGAACTTCTCGACGATCGTCTCCATCGTCGCCGGCGCCAGCGCGTCGAACGGTACGATGGCGTCGAGCCGGTTGCGGAACTCGGGACTGAAGATCCTCTCGATGGCCGCCTTCATCCGCCCCCGGGCGGTCGCCGCCTGATCGTCGCCGAACCCGATGGGGGTGGCGCTGGCCTCGCGCGAGCCGGCGTTGGAGGTCATGATGAGGATCACGTGGCGAAAGTCCGCCCGGCGCCCGCCGTTGTCGGTGAGCGTGGCGTGGTCCATCACCTGCAGCAGGATGTTGTAGATGTCGGGATGCGCCTTCTCGATCTCGTCGAGGAGCACGACGCTGTACGGGTGGGAACGCACGGCGTCGACCAGCAGGCCGCCCTGCTCGAAGCCGACGTACCCGGGCGGCGCGCCGATCAGCCGCGCCACCGCGTGCTTCTCCATGTACTCGCTCATGTCGTAGCGGGTGAATTCGTTGCCGAGGTGGATGGCGAGCTGCCGCGCGAGCTCGGTCTTGCCCACCCCGGTCGGTCCCGTGAAGAGAAAGCAGCCGGCGGGATGGTCGGGCACGCCGAGCCCGGCCCGCGCCCGCTTGATGGCGGTGACCACGGTCGCGACCGCCTCGGACTGGCCGAAGACGACGCGCTCGAGCGCCTCGCCCAGCGTCCGCAGGCGTTCCTTGTCCGACGACGTCGTCTGCTTCTCCGGGATCCGCGCCATGCGGGCGACGACCCGCTCGACGTCGGCGATGGTCACTTCCGGAGCCTCGGCGCCGGTGTCTCCCTCTTCGGCGGCGTCGGCCGCGGTGCGCTGCATGCCGATCGCGGCGCCCGCCTCGTCCAGGATGTCGATGGCGCCGTCGGGCAGCCGCGAATCCCGCAGGTGGCGCTTGGCCAGCTTCGCGGCGGTTGGCAAGGTCTCGGGGCCGAACGTCACGCCGTGGTGCTCCTCGTAGCGCGACCGCAGCCCCTCGAGGATCTTCGACGTCTCGTCGACGGTCGGTTCCTCCACCACCACCTTCTGCAGCCGTCGCGCCAGCGCCCGGTCCTTCTCGATGTGCTTGAACTCTTCGAAGGTCGTCGATCCGATGACCCGCAGCTCGCCCGCCGACAGCAGCGGCTTGATCAGGGTCGCCAGGTCCATCGTCCCGCCGGTGGTCGCCCCGGCGCCGACCGTCGCGTGAACCTCGTCGATGAAGAGGATCGGCAGCGGATGATCGGCCAGCGCCTTCGTGACCGCCTTGAACCGCTCCTCGAAGTCGCCGCGGAACCGCGTCCCGGCCAGCAGGGCGGCGGTGTCGAGCGAGAACACCTCCGCGCCGGCCAGCCGCGCCGGCACGTCCTCTTCCGTCAGCCGCGCCGCGAGCCCTTCCGCGAGCGCGGTCTTGCCGACGCCCGCGTCGCCGACGAACACCGGGTTGTTCTTGCGCCGCCGGCAGAGGATCTGCAGCGTCCGCTGCATCTCCGGGACCCGGCCGATCAGCGGATCGAGCGCGCCGGCCCGGGCCCGTTCCGACAGGTTGGCCGTGTAAGCCTGCAGCGGATCGCGGGCCGCGGCCCGCCCTTCCTCGCCCGCGCCGGCCTCGGCCCCGTTCCTCCGCTTGTCGCGTTCGCCGTCCCCGGGCGAGACCTTGGCGATGCCGTGCGAGATGTAGTTGAGGACGTCGAGCCGCGTGATCCCCTGCGCGGCCAGCACCTCGGCAGCGTGCGCCTTGGGCTGCTGGAGGATGGCGGCCAGGATGTCGCCCGCCCGCACCTCGTCCTTGCCGGCGCTCTGCACGTGCAGCACCGCCGTCTGCAGCACGCGGCGGAAGGCGAGCGTCTGCGCCGGCTCGCCGTTGCGCTCGCGGCGGCCCGCGGTCTCCAGGGTCCCGAGGAACTCATCCAGAGCACTGCGCAGCTCCCGCAGGTCGGCGCCGCAGGCGGCCAGGATCCGCTCCGCCTCGGTGTCGTGGGCCAGGGCGTAGAGCAGGTGCTCCAGGGTCAGGTGGGTATGGCGCCGCGACATCGCCTCGCGGTAGGCGACGTTGAGAATCAATTCGAGGGAGGCGCTGAACATGCGGATGCCGTAGGGCCAGGGTTACCCGTCGCCCTCGATGGCGGCCTGCAGCGGAAACCCGCCGCGCTCGGCGAGCTGCCGGACCGTGTCGACCTTCGTTTCGGCCACTTCGTACGTGTAGGCGCCGCAGACTGCCCGACCCTCCGTGTGCACCTGCATCATCAGCCGGAACGCTTCGGCCGGGGTCTTCCGAAAGACCTCTTCGATGACCGCGACGACGAACTCCATCGTCGTGTAGTCGTCGTTCAGCAGCAGGACGCGGTACAGCTTCGGGGTGACGGTCTTGTCGCGCGTGCGCTCGAGCACCTCGCCGCCGGACTGCCGGTCGTCGTCGTGGGCGGTCATGCCTGCAGTCGCCCGAACGGGCTTCGCGGGGCCACGTTGCCAGAGTACCGGCATGCGTTTCGCGCGGTCAAGCGGCGCGCGGGGCGGTCCCTGGGTTCATCGTATGCACTATCGAACACGGCGGTTCCGAGAATGTATACATTTTCGAAACATTGCACGTCGGGATTGGTGTGATCGGCCCCGATCGCCCACCCTTGGTCCGACGACCGCATAGTACAATCCGGCCCCGATGGAGACGATTGCGCGCGGCGTTACGTATACCGACCTGATGCACCGCGGCCGGCCGCGCGTCATCGCGACCGCCGTCGTCCAGAGCGCCGCGGGCGTGGCGCTGATCGACCCGGGGCCGACGTCCTGCCTGGAGACGCTCCGGGCGGCGCTCACCGATGCCGGCATCGCGATCGCCGATGTCCGCACGCTGCTGCTGACCCACATCCATCTCGATCACGCCGGCGCCGCCGGCTCGCTGCTGCGCGAGAACCCCGACATCAAGGTCTACGTGCACGAGCGGGGCGCGCCGCACATGATCGACCCGTCGAAACTGCTCGCCAGCGCCGCACGGCTCTACGGCGACGAGATGGACGAGCTCTGGGGAGCCTTCCTGCCGGTGCCGGAGGCCAACGTGCGCGCGCTCGCCGGCGGGGAACGCATCGAGGCTGCGGATCGCAAGTTCGAGGTCGCCTACACGCCGGGGCATGCCTCCCACCACGTCAGCTTCCTCGACCGCGACAGTGGCATCGCCTTCGTCGGCGACGTCGCCGGCGTCCGGACCGGCCGTGAGCTCTTCGTGCTGCCGCCGACGCCCCCGCCCGACATCGACGTCGAGGTCTGGGCGCAGAGCATCGAGCTCGTCCGCCAGTGGCGGGCGTCGACCCTGCTCGTCACCCACTTCGGCGCGCACCACGACGCGAATGCCCACCTCGACGCCATGCAGACGCACCTGACCACGATGACGGACATCGCGCGGGAGTGCATCACGGCGGGCGGCGGCGCTGCTGCCCAGCAGAGCCGCTTCGTCGACGAGATGCGCGGCTACATCGAGCAGCACATTCCCGCCGACGAGGCCGGTCTCTACGGCACCGCCGCGCCGCTCGATCAGTGCTGGCTCGGCCTCGCGCGCTACTGGCGCAAGCGCGGGGTGACCGGCGGGTAGCGGGCGTTTCTTCGTTGTCCTTGCGGTTGTTGTTACCGGCCGGTCGGTCAGTGCTGCACGCGGCGGCCGGGGCGTGCTCAGGGGTTCGGCTGAAGGGGGAGCAGGCGAACCCGCTCCTGGTCGGCGCTCAGGACCACGAGCGCTCCTTTGGCGATCTCGGCTGCGTGTCGGCGCAGCACGGTGACGAGCATCACCGCCGACTCGGCCGGAAGCAGTCGGTGCGTGCGTAGCAGGACGACGCTGGGTGAACGGCTTCCGGCGAGCGCGAGGATCCGGCCGAAGTCGAGGTCATGGGTCAACACGACGAACCCGTGCCGACGAGCCCATTCGAAGACCTCCCGGTCGGAGGCCGCGCCGTCGCCGACGGTGCTCCAGTGCCGGGCCTCGATGCTCGCGCCTTCAAGCGCCTCGACCCACCGAGGCGACAGGTTCACTGTCGATGAGGAGCTTCAACTGGAGCCGACCGCGACTTTCTGCTCCTCTGTGCGCCACGCGGCATAGGCGAGCGCCTCGTGGATGTCCTCACGCTCAAGGTACGGGTAGGCGGCCAGAACTTCGTCCGGGTCATGGCCCGCAGCCAGAAGTCCGACGATAGTCCCCACCGTCACGCGCAGGCCCCGGATGCACGGGCGTCCCCCCATGACGTCGGGATCGCGTGTGATTCGATGCAATCTGGTCACGGCTCCAGTATAGGCGTCAGATGAGCGTGAGGTCGGAGTTGACGGCGATCTCCCGACCAGGGGCGCCGTGTCCCAGGGCTCCGCATCCCGCAACGCGACGGCGAACGTCCGAAGGATGCCGCGGGTCCGCTGGAAGCGGTCGAGCTGCGTCCACCGCACGTAGAAGAGGTCGGTCAGGTCGGGGTGGAAAGGATACCCGCGGGCGAAGCGCTCCTCGGCCGTTCTGCGGTCCTTGCGAACCGCGTCGTCCACCGCGGCGAGGTTGCGCACCGCGGTCGTCACGTGCGGCAGGAACGCATCGCCGTCGGCGATCGACGCGGGGGTGAAGAAACGCCGGCGCAGCAACTCGGCCACGTCCTCCTTCTGGACCGGCTGGACGCCTTCCTCCTTCTGTCGATTGAAGATCTCGCCGATCTGCGCGCTGATCGCCTTGCCGGTATCGTCGCTCTTGTCCAGGTCCGAGGGGAGCAGCGACGCCACCAGCGCGCAGCGGTCGACCTTGGTCACCGCCTGGCAGAGGTACTGGAAGAAGTCGATCAGCCGGCCGCGCCACGCCTCGTCCACCGCGACCTTGCCGCGCGCGAACATCAGCACCTCGTCGACGATTCAGGACCCTTGGGCGGAACCCGGCAGTCGCCGCCTTCCAGGTCAGGTCGTTTCGAAGTGCAGGGCGGAAAGGTTCAGGTCAACGGATCGCTTCGACAGATGGAGCATTTCCACCCCGACCACTTCGTTCGAGTCGTTGTAGTCCAACACCACGCCCGGTGAGACCTCTTCGGACTCGACGATGTCGGAATCGTCCAGTCGCAGGTACAGCGCGTCCGCTTCCCTGTCGACGTGCAGCTTCATGGTTCCTTCCTGGCGTTCCGGTCCAGGAACGCGCTCACCACGCGCCACGGCGTGCTTCTGGTATTCACGACTACGCGTAATGCGCGGCCACCCCGTTCCCGGATGCGGCGAAAGAAGCGCGCCAATTCCGGATCGTCGGGATCCGGTACGCGCCATTCCGGTTCAGCTATGGCTCGTGCTACCCACGCTTCGGGGTTCTTCGCTCCGCCATTACTTGAACCGCGTGCTTCGTGTATTCCAGCGCGAGCGCTTCGACCGGTACGTCGTCTTCGTCCATCCATCGTCAGGTCGTCATTGGGCGTCCGCTGGTCGCTGGAACGGACAACTCAGTGTACACGACCATCAGCACAAGCATCATGAGTCCCTCGCTCAGGGAGTCGCTACAGAACCCGGTCGGATCGTCCGCGAGGAACGCCGCCAGCATGGCGAGGAAACGCAACGTGCCGCCGGAGACACCCTATGCGGAGCAGGTCCCGCCACCCTTCTCGACCACTACGAGTTGAACCAAGCCGGTGGTCTTGTTGACCTTCGCTTCTTCGGCGGCGCGCGCCAGAAGTGCATCAGCCTGTGCGCCTGGTCGATCAGCGGCGGGGGACGGTCGTCCGGCGTCCGGTAGCCGAGCGACCTGGCGGTGCGCCGGCTCCACGACTTCAGCCTGACCCTTCGGTCGGCACTCGCCTGTTCGGAATCGATCGCCCCAAGGGGAGGTAGTTGCAGGCGACGAGAAACGTCAAAGGTAGTGCTCTCCATCGAAACTGGAAAGATCCGTTGCCGGATCGAAGATCAGCCTGTCAACCGCGGGGCCGCCAGCGGTACGCTGGTGGGACCATGCCGAGGACGCTCTATCTCGCCAACCCCTACGGCTTCTCCGCCCAGCAGAAGGCGGGGCCGCTGGCGGCGCTCGTTGACGCCCTGACGGCCGCTGGCGCCGAGGTGTGGGAGCCGTTCGCCCGCAACGGTCATTTGAACACCGGCGCCGCCGGGTGGGCCTATCGGGTGGGGCAGGCCGACGTGCGCGACGTGCGCGAGGCCGACGGCATCTTCGCCGTGGTCAACGGCTGCCCGCCGGACGAGGGGGTGATGGTGGAGCTCGGCCTCGCGATAGCCTGGGGCAAGCCGACCTTCCTGTTCCGCGACGACTTCCGCCGCTGCAGCGACAGCGACGTCTACCCGCTGAACCTGATGCTGTTCACCGGCGTGCCGGAGATTGGCTGGGAGGCGTACTGGTACGACTCGGTCGAGCAGATCGCCGATCCGGACAAGGCGTTGGCGCGGTGGCTGCGGGAATGAGCCGCCGGGAGTCCGTAGCGCGGCTCCTACAGGCCGGCGCCCTTGTCCTTCAGAATCCGCCACACCTTCTCGGGCGTGATCGGAATGTCGATGTGTCGCACGCCGAGGTGCGCCAGTGCGTCGACCACGGCATTGACGATCGCCGGCGGCGCGCCGACGGTGGCCGACTCGCCGACGCCCTTCGCGCCCTGCGGATGGTGCGGCGACGGGGTCACGGTCTTGTCGGTCTCCCACTTGGGCGTCTCCATCGCCGTGGGGACCAGGTAGTCCATGAAGCTCCCGCCCTGAATGTTCCCGTTCTCGTCGTAGCTGATCTCCTCGAGCAGCGCCGGCGCCATGCCCATCGTCAGGCCGCCGTGGATCTGCCCGTCGACGATCATCGGGTTGATGATGTTGCCGCAGTCGTCCACCGCCACGAAGCGGCGGATCTTCACCTCGCCGGTGCCGCGGTCGATGTCGACGACGCAGATGTAGCTGCCGAAGGGGAACGTCAGGTTCGGCGGGTCGTAGTACGAGACCGCCTCGAGGCCGCCCTCCATGCCGGGCGGGTGGTTGGTGTAGGCCGCGAAGGCGAGCTCCTGGATCGTCTTCGATTTCTGCGGCGCGCCCTTGACCGAGAAGGTTCCCGGCGTCCATTCCAGGTCGTCCTCGCTCACCTCCAGCAGGTAGGCGGCGATCTTCTTCGCCTTGTCGCGGACCTTGCGCGCGGCCATCGCCCCGGCCGCGCCGGCCGTCGGCGTCGAGCGGCTGGCGTAGGTGCCGAGCCCGTAGGGCGCGGTGTCGGTGTCGCCCTCCTCGATCTCGATGTGCGCGGCGGGAATGCCCAGCTCCTCGGCGAGCACCTGCGCGTAGGTGGTCTCGTGGCCCTGGCCCTGCGACTTGGTGCCGAACCGGGCGGTCGCCTTGCCGGTGGGATGGACCCGGATCTCGCACGAGTCGAACATCTTGAGGCCGAGGATGTCGAATTGCCGCGAAGGCCCGGCGCCGACGATCTCGGTGAAGCTGGAGATGCCGATGCCCATCAGCTCGCCCCGCTCGCGCTTGTCGGCCTGCTCCTTGCGCAGCTCGGCGTACCCGATGCGCTCCATCGCCTTCTGCAGGGCGCCGTGGTAGTTGCCGCTGTCGTACTCCCACCCGAGTACCGACTTGTAGGGGAACTTGTCCGCGGGGATGAAGTTCTTGAGGCGCAGGTCCGCCGGGTCCATCTTCAGCTCGCGGGCCATGATGTCGGTCAGCCGCTCGATGGTGTGGACGGCCTCGGTCACGCGGAACGAGCAGCGGTAGGCGATGCCGCCCGGCGGCTTGTTCGTGTAGACGCCGTCCACCTCGGCGAAGGCGTGCTTGAGGTCGTAGGACCCGGTGACGATCGAGAACAGGCCGGCGGGGAACTTCGACGGATTCGCGGCGGCGTCCGTGTAGCCGTGGTCGGCCACCGTCTTGATCTTGAGTGCGGTGAGCGTGCCGTCCTTCGTCGCCCCGAGCTCCGCCTTCAGGTGGTAGTCCCGCGCGAAGGAGTCCGCCTGCAGGTTCTCCATCCGGTCCTCGACCCACTTGACCGGCTTGCCCACCACAACCGACGCGGCGATCGCGATCACGTATCCCGGATAGACCGGCACCTTCCCGCCGAACCCGCCGCCGATGTCGGGGGAGATGACCTGGATCTTCTCTTCCGACAGCCCGACGTGCCCGGCCACCAGGGCCAGCACGGTGCGGATGGCGTGCGGCGCCTGCGTGGTCATGTAGACCTTGAGCTTGCCCATCACCCGGTCGAAGTCGGCGACGCAGCCGCAGGTCTCGATGGACGCGACGTGGATGCGCGGGATGTACAGGTCCTGCTTGACGACGACGTCGGCGCCGGCCAGCGCGCTCTGGGTCGCGTCCCGGTCGCCCACCTCCCAGTGGAAGATGTGGTTGTCCTTCTTGTCCTCCTTGTCCGTGCGCAGCACCGGCGCGTCCGGCTCCAGGGCCTTGAACGGATCGACGACGACCGGCAGCGGCTCGTAGTCCACCTCCACCGCCTCGACCCCGTCGGCCGCCGCGTAGCGGTCGGTCGCGACCACCGCGGCCACTTCCTGCGCCTGGTACATGACCTTCTCGGTCGGCAGCACCATCTGGGTGTCCGACATCAGGGTCGGCATCCAGTGCAGGTTGTACTGCTCGAGGGTCTCGCCGGTGATGACGGCCAGCACCCCGGGGACCTTGAGCGCGTTCTCCGAATTGATGGACTTGATCCGGGCATGCGCGAACGGACTGCGGACGATGTCCAGGTAGAGCATGCCCGGAAGCTGGATGTCGTCCACATAGTTGCCCTGGCCGCGGATGAAGCGCGGATCCTCCTTGCGCTTCATCGAGTGGCCCATGCCGCACACTTCCGGCGTCGTCTGGGGTGCCATGATTTTCCCCTAGCTCAGCGTCCGGCGTCGTTTGCGCCGGCGCCGGTTTCTGCTACGCAGACTCCTGGCGCACCTTCGCGGCCGCGTATTCGATCGACTTGACGATGTTCACGTAGCCGGTGCAGCGGCAGAGGTTGCCCGAGATCGCCTGCCGGATGTCCGCCTCGCTCGGATCCGTGGTCCGCTCGAGCAGGGCGCGCCCGGTCATCAGCATGCCCGGTGTGCAGAAGCCGCACTGCAGCCCGTGCTCCTGCTGAAACCCCTCCTGGAGCGGATGCAGCGTGCCGTCCTGCTCCAGGCCCTCCACCGTCTGCACCTCCCGGCCGTCCGCCTGCACCGCCAGCACCGTGCACGATTTGACGGGCTCGCCGTCGAGCAGCACCGTGCACGCGCCGCAGTGCGTCGTGTCGCAGCCGATATGGGTCCCGGTCAGGCGCAGTACGTCGCGGAGCCAGTGCACGAGCAGGAGGCGCGATTCGACCGCGGCCTCCTGCGGCGCCCCGTTCACGGTGATCCGAACGTCGTGTTTCGCCATGCCTACTGCCCTCCCGCCCGCTGCAGCGCCCGGGTGATCGCCCGTCCCGTCAGCACGCGCGCCATGTCGCGCTTGTACTCCACCGAGCCGCGCCGGTCGGCGCTCGGCGAGGCGGCGTCCGCCGCCAGCCGCGCGGCCTCGGCGATGGCCGCCGCATCCGGCTGCCGTCCCCGGAGATGTTCCTCCGCCGCGGTCGCCTTGATCGGTGTCGGGCCGGCGTTGGTCAGACCAATCCCGATGCGCGCTATCTCGTCCTGCGCGCCGAGCGTGACCTGAACGGCCGCGGCGGCGGTGGCATAGTCGCCCACCTTGCGCTCGAGCTTCACGTAGGCGCCGCCGCTGCGGGGCGGAGGAACGGGAATCCTGATCTCGGTGAGGATCTCCGCCGGCGCGAGCGCGGTGGCGAACAGCCCGGTGAAGAAGCTGGTGATCGGGATGGTGCGCTCGCCCCCGGGGCCTCGCGCCACCACTTGCGCCTCGAGCGCGAGCATGGTCGCCGGGTGGTCGTTCGCCGGATCGCCGTGCGCCAGGTTGCCGCCCACCGTGGCGCGGTTGCGCACCAGCGGGTCGGCGATGACGGCCGCGGTATCCAGCAGGATCGGATACTTCTCGCGAATCAGGTCCGAGCGTTCCAGATCCGCTTCGCGCGCGCCGCCGCCGATGCGCAGGTAGCCGTCCGCCTCCGAGATTCCCGCGAGCCCCGGGATGCGCCCGATGTCCACCAGGTGGCCGGCGTCGCCGAGCCGGAGCTTCAGCAGCGGAAGGAGGCTCTGGCCGCCCGACAGCACCTTCGCCTCATCGCCGAGGCGTTCGAGCAGCGACACCGCCTCGTCGAGCGTGCCCGGCGCGTGGTAGTCGAATGCCGACGGAATCATGGGGACGCTCCTTACTCCACAATCAGCCACAGGATCGCGGCCGCGATGACGACGGCCAGCCAGAAGCCCGGACGCAGCGCCAGTCGACCGAGGGCACGCCCGCCGGCGCCGGCGCCGAGGGAGACCACGTCGATGGCGTCGCTACCGGGAGCATCGCCGCCGGGAGCGGCGCTCGCGGGAACCTGCGCGCCCGCTGATGCTGCGTGCGGGGCCTCCGCGGAGTCCGCGGGCGAACGTGCCGCGTCGGAGCTTTCGGCGGCCGCGGCGGCGGAGGCAGGCCCGCCGGCGGCCGGGCCGTCCGTCCGCTCGGGCGCCGACTCGAGCGCGGTCCGCATCGCCTCGGTGAAACGCTGGAACATCTGGTCGCTCACGTCCTGAATCAACCCCCGACCGAACTGCGCCAGGATGCCGCTGATGTTCACCGCCGACGACACGGTCACCTCGGTCTCGGCGGGGCCGCGCGCGACGACCCGGCTCGTCATGCGCATGTCGGCGCCGCCCTTGCCGCGAACGTCCTGGCCGGCCGCGGCGATCTCCGCCACGCCCGCCTCCTCGTCGAGCCGCTCGAAGCGCACCGTGCCCTTGTAGCGGGCCGAGACCGGGCCCACCTTCACGGCGATCGTGCCGGCGTGGGTCCGTTCGTCGACCTGTCCGGTGATCGCGGCGCCGGGCAGGCAACCCGCCACCCTGGACGGATCGGTGAGGAACGCCCACACCTCGCGCCGGGCGGCGTTGATGACGAACTGCTTCTCTATTGGAATGGCCATGTCAGGCAGCCAGGAGCGGCAGCAGCCGCTCGAGCGATTCCAGGTTGTGCGCGGGAACGAAATGCGCGACGAAGGGCAGGGCGGCCTGCATCCCGCGCGCCTCCGGCCGGTAGCGCAGGTCGCCGAGCAGCGGGTTCAGCCAGATCACCTTCCGCGCCCTCTCCCCGATGATGCGCATCGCCCCGGCCAGGACCGCGGGACTGTCCAGGTCCAGCCCGTCGCTGAGCACCACGACGACGGTCTTCGCGTTCACCAGCGTATCCAGGTGCCGCGTGACGAACGCGTTCAGACTGGCGCCGATCCGCGTTCCGCCGGACCAGTCCGGCACGCCGGCGGCCAGACGCTCCAGGGTAGGAGCAATCTTGTCCGGTGTCAGCCACGGCGTCAACCGGGTCAGCGACGTGTTGAACGCGAAGACCTCGCAACGCCACACCACGCGCCTGAGGGACAGCGCGAAGGTCAACAGGAAACGGGTGTGCGGATCCATCGAGCCGCTGGTGTCGCACAGCAGCACCACGTCCGGCTTCTCCACGGCGCGGTCGCGCCGCGCCAGCGAGAGGAGCTCGCCTCCGGTGCCGATCGCGCGGCGGAAGCTGCGTCGCAGGTCCACCCGGCCACTGGCGCGGACCGGCACCAGACGGCGGCTCGGCCGGCATCGCAGCCTGCGCGCGGCCCGCGCCAGCAGCCGCTCCATGGCCGGGAGATCGTCGGCTGACCAGTCGTCGAACGGCTTGCGGCGCAGGAGCACGTCGGAGGAGTAGCCCGGCGTATCCCCGCTGGTCGTCTCGCGTCCGCGTTCACCGGGAAGCTGCCCGATTGCCTGCATCCAACGCCATTGGGGGGGCCGGCGGTTCGGGTCGGCGCGCGACCCAGACGGCTGTTCCCGTGGTGTGGCCTGCCGTCTCGCGGGCGGGTCGTCGTCCGCCCAGAAGCCCTGCAACAGCTCGTCGAACGTGTCCCAGTCGGACCGTTGGATCTTCAACGCGGCGCGCAACGCATGGCGAACCTCGTCGTGATCGTCGCCATCCACCAGCAGGAGCGCGGCCGCGCCGTCTATCTCGTCGCTGACGGACACGGCGACGCCCCGCTCCCGCAGCCGCCCCGCGAAGCGGCCCAGCCGTTCCGCGACGTCACGCTCATGCATCGGCGGCGCTGCCTGATTGCGCGTCGGCGAGCAGCGACTCGATGTCGTTCGCGGTCAGGTCCCGCACATCGTGATGGTCCTTCAGCACGCACCCCAGCGTTTCCTCCACCGTGCCGGCGTCGAGACGATCCTGGCGCAGGGCCAGCAACGCGCGGGCCCAGTCCAGCGTCTCGGCGACGCCCGGCGCCTTGTGGAGACGGCGTCCGCGGAACGCCTGCATGACCGCCGCTATCTCGTGGGCCAACCCGTCCATGACCTCCGGCACCCTGGCGCGGATGATCCGGATCTCCTTCTCCAGGGACGGGTGCTCGACGTAGAGGTAGAAGCAGCGGCGGCGCAGCGCGTCGCCGATCTCGCGCGTGCGGTTCGACGTCAGCACGACGTACGGCACGTGCGTGGCGGCGACGGGGCCGAGCTCGGGGATCGTCACCTGGAAGTCGGACAGGATCTCCAGCAGGAAGGCCTCGAAGCCGTCGTCGGCCCGATCGATCTCGTCGATCAGCAGGACCGGCGGGCCCCCGCGGCGGGTGATGGCCCGCAGCAGCGGGCGTTCCAGCAGACAGTCGCGGCTGAAGATCATCTGCTCGGTCTGCTCCGGTTCCCGGCCCTCCGTTCCCGCGATGCGGAGGCGCAGCAGTTGCCGCTGGTAGTTCCACTCGTAGAGGGCCGTGCTGACGTCGATGCCCTCGTAGCACTGCAGCCGGATCAGCTCGGTGTCCAGGACCCGGGCCAGCACCTTGGCGATCTCGGTCTTGCCGACACCGGCGTCTCCCTCGATGAGGAGCGGCTTGCGCATCGTGCGGGCCAGGTAGACCGCGGTGGCGATGGCGGGCTCGGCGATGTACCCCTCCCGCTCCATCGCCGCCTGCGTCTCGCGCACTTCCGGCCTCACGCTACCCCTCCTGCGCCGCCGCGGCGTACCTGTGCGGCTCCGCCACGAACTGCTCGCGGCAGTGCGCGCAGCAGAAGTGGTAGGCCCGCCCCCCGAATTCCGCCTGGTGACCGGCCGCAGCGGCGGCAACGGTCATGCCGCACACCGGGTCGCGCTCGGTCTCCGTGGCGGCCGCGGCGGCGGCGGGAGTGGGACCTTGCTCGGTGGCAGTAGCGGCTGCGGCGGGTGCCGGAGCCTGCTCGGTCTCCGTGACCGGTACGGAGGGAGCCCCAACCCGGGCGGCACGGCGGGCATGCGCCCGCCGGGTGACCTCGGCGAGGATGCTCAGGGCAATCTCCTCGGGCGTCTGTGCGCCGATGTCGAGGCCCGCCGGGTTGGTGATGCGGTCGAGCTGTTCCGCCGTGGCGCCGCGGGCGGTCAGCGTCTCGCGTATTTGTCCGAACCGCTTGCGGCTGGCCACCACGCCAACGTACGCCGGCTTCAGTCGACTCGCGGCCCAGGCCGCTTCCTCGTCCCGCTGGCCGAGGGTCGCGACGACGGCAAAGCAGCGGTCGGCGTCCCGTCCGGAGCCGGGAGGCTCGATGGATTCATCGCTGGTCACAAGGCGTCTCGCGTCCGGGAACAGCGCTTCGCTCGCTTCCGGATCCACCGCTTCCACCCGATAGTCGAGCACGGCCGCCAAGCGCGCCAGCGCCTGAGCGGTGGGCGAGACCCCGAAGATCAGCAGCCGGCGCGCCGGCAACAGCGGCTCGATGTAGATCTCCACGCTTCCCCCGCTGTGGCAGGCCATGGGGAACACCGTCAGCCCGGATCGAGGCTGCGATATCGAGTCGGGGTCGCGGACGATCCCGATCAGCCGCGGTGCTCCATCGGCGAGGGCTGCGAGCGCCTCGCGGATCACGGTCGGCCGCGTGCAGCTTCCGCCCAGCCAGCCGTGGAACCTGCCGTCCGGGGTCACCACGGCGCTGTCGCCGACCCGCGCCGAGCTCGGCGGCTCGCGGCGGACCACCGTGGCCAGCGCGAATGCCTCGCTGCGACCGGCGAGATCGGACGCAAATTGCAGGGTGTCGGTACGCATCGCGTCGTCATCCCCTCGCGGGCCCGGCGTCGTCTGTGCCGGCACCGTTTCCTGCGCCGCCGATTCGTGGGGCAGCGTCGTCCGCAGCCGCATCGTCTCCACCGTCGCCGACTCCCAGCTCGGCCCGGATCCGTGCGTAGTCCTCGGGAACGTCGATGTCCCGCAGGGCCGCCTCCGGCCAGGAGACGGAGAGCGCCTCGTCGCGGTGCCGCCGCACGACCTGCCGCCCGCACCCTTCTCCCTTCATCTGCCGGAGCTCGGAGAACAACGCGCGGTCGTACAGCATCGGCGGCGCGTTCACGGCCCCGTAGGTGGAGATGACGAGGGGGACGGTGCTCTCGCGGTAGCGCGCGACGAGACTCTCGATCATGCGACTCGTGACGAACGGCATGTCCGCCAGCATCACGACCGCCGCCGTCGCGCATTCCGGAACGTGGGAGATTCCGGTCCGCAGCGACCGGTTGATTCCCAGCGCGTGGTCGGGATTGTCGACCGGCGTGCACGCCAGTTCCGCGAGCTCCGCGCGGGCGCGCTCGGCCTCGTGGCCCACGACGACGATGACCGGGTCGAGACCGCCGTCGAGTGCGCAGCGCACGACCCGTCTCAGCAGCGTCGCTCCGTCGAGCTCGAAGAACAGCTTGTTCTGCCCCATGCGGGTCGAGCTGCCGGCGGCGAGCACGACGCCGGCCACCGCGCCGTTGCGTTCAGACGGCTCGGACGGCATGGATGACACCTTCCTTCTCGCGCAGGTGGCGCGGCACGCTCGCCGCGCGGACGGCCAGCAGCTCCGCCAGGATGCTGACCGCGATCTGTTCCGGCCCGTCCGCACCGAGATCGAGACCGACCGGAGCGAAGAGTCGGTCCTTCCCGCTCGCGCCGATCCGTGCGTCCGTGGCGCCGATCTGTTCGAGTATCTCATCCCCCCGGGCGCGGGGGCCGAGCAGGCCGACGTAGGGGACATCGGTCAGCAGCAGGCGCCCGACCCACTCCCGGTCGTGGGCGAACGAGTGCGTCATCACCACCAGATGGGTGCGCGGCCCGAGCGGCAGTCCCTCCAGGCCGTCGTCGGGTCTGCGGTCGATGCGCTCGGCATCCGGAAAGCGTTCCGGGGACAGATAGGCGGGACGGTGGTCGACGACGGTCACGCGGTAGCCGATCTGGGAGGCATGGGCCGCGAGAGGCATCGCGTCGTCGCCGGCGCCGCAGATGACGAGCCGCGGCGGCGGCACATGGACCTCCGTGAAGACGGCGGCAGTGGATTCGATGTCGAGGCCGGTCGGTTCGACGTCGTAGCACTCCGATTCCCCGGCCGCAACGAGCGCTTCGGCGCGCCGGGCGATCACGCGATCGAGGGCGGGGCTCCCCGTCGAGCCGGCCGGTGGGGCGTCGCCCGCCACGAGCATCCGGCCCAGTACGGCGGACGGCCCGCGGACGACGGTGGACAGGGCGAACGGTGCGTCTCCCGCCAGAAGCGTCCGCAAATGACGCGCCGCGTCCACGGCGCCCCGGGCGGTGACCGGCTGGATGAAGATGTCGACCGATCCGTTGCAGCCCAGGCCGAGTCCCCAAACGGTCCGATCGTTGCCCCCGGTCTCGTAATGGCGGAACCGGGGCACTTCCTCGCGCATCACGGTCAAGGCAATCTCGCGCACGTCCGCCTCGAGGCAACCGCCGCTCACGCCCCCTCGCGTCGCGCCGCTCTCTTCCACCAGCAGCTTGGCGCCGGCGCGCCGGTACGCGGATCCGGCGATCCGCACGACCGTCGCCATGGCCGCACGCTGCCCGGCCGCCGCCAACTCGGCAACGCGGCCCAAGATCTGCGACGTTTCCTGCCAGTGCTTCATGTGAGACCGGTCGCACCGGGGCCGCACCGCCCCCCGATTCTACATACCCGGAGCCGGAAGCAGGCCCGCAGCCTTCCGGGTCGCGGCGGCTCGGCCGCGGGGGGGCGTCGATCGGCACGGTCGAATCGATCGCGACGGGCGCCTCAGCCGCGGTCCGGAAACAGGCCCGGCAGCCAATGTGGTGCCAGCGTCGCCGGGAAGGCCAACCGCAGCGGCGCGCGATGATTGGTGGAGACGAGCGCCCCCTGCTCGATGAGCGCTGCGGTGACGCGCCGGGCCTGACGCTCGCTGGCGCCCAGGATCGCAGGGACATCGCCGCGCGGCAATTCGCCGCGGAAGAGGCCCGCCTCGAGCACTGCTTCGGCACCGTGGGGAAGCGTACCGGCGCGCGTCTCTCCGCCGGCCCATGTCAGGATGCGGTGCCGCAGACGGTCAGGCTGCACGAGCCGCTCCAGGAAGTCCACCTGGTCGAGGCAGACCTCCAGAAAGAACCGGATGAACGCCGCCAGCGCCTCCTCGCTCAGGTTGCCGCGCCCGTCGACGTCGTGCCGGCGCGGCGAGTCGCAGTCGGCCAGGTGGCGCTTGTAGGCGCCCTCGTTCCGCGCCAGCCCACGGGCGACGGACCAGACGCCTCCGGTCTCCAGGCTCTCCAGCAGCATGGCGTGGGACATCAGCCGCGCCACGCGACCGTTGCCGTCGAGGAACGGGTGTATCCAAAGGAAGCGGTGGTGCGCCGCTGCGGCCCCGAGGATGGCGTCGGTCCTTCCCGGATTGACGTAGACACTTTCGAAGCGCCGCAGGAACCGGGGCAGCGCGCCGGGGCTGACCGGCACGTGCATGCCCACCTGCACGCGGCGTGTGCGCAGGCCGCCGGGCACGACCGCGGCGCTTGTTCCCGTGTCCGGATGCGCCAGCCGAAGCATCTCCTCCGGCAGGGCAGCGCAGAAGCGCCGATGCAGCTCGCACAGGCCCTCGGCGGTCACGGCGCGACCGGCCAGCCCGCCGTCGTCCAACCAGCGCTGCACGGCGATGTGCGCGGCGGCTTCGAGTTGGAGGTTGCGCGTTCGCGGGTCGTCGCTGTAGTCGCGTCGCAGCGCTCGCTCGATGTCGACCGGGTGCGTGTCGTGGCCCTCGATCAGGTTGCTGTAGTAGCAGTTCATCGCCCGGACGAGATCGGCGAGGGCGCCCGACACGCCCTGGGGCAGGCCGCGCCGAAGCCCCGCCGCGCGGGCGGCGAGCTCGACGGCCAGATCCGTCAGCGGTCCGCGGTGCGGCGACGCCTGGGCCAGGAGCATGGGCTCCATCAGGGCGATGGACTCGCCGTCGTCCTCTGCCGTGACCGCCGTGATGGCCGGTTCGTCCGTCATCGAGCACTGTTGGAAGTAGCTCTAATCCAGTATCTTACAGTTGTTCATGTTGTGTAACGGAGGGCATATGGGCCGATTGCGTGGCCGGTTGAATCGGCTCGGCGGTTACCGTCCCGGGATCGAGAGATCGAGGGAGACCGGTTGCAGCGGGAAGGCGGCCTCGATGAGACGCTTGTCGCAGCCAGCAGGCGATCTGCGGGCGGGCCGGCTATCCGTACGTCCGTTCGAACTCCGCCATGAACGCAGCGAGCGCGTCGACGCCCGCCTCGGGAAACGCGTTGTAGATGGACGCGCGCAGGCCGCCCACCGAGCGGTGCCCCTTGAGGCCGCTCAGACCCGCGGCTTCGGTTTCGTGGATGAACCCGGCCTCGAGCTCCGGCGTTGGCAGGCGGAACGTGACGTTCATCCGCGAGCGGCTGTCCGGATCGGCCACGCCGCGGTAGAAGTCCGTACGGTCGATGGCCGCATACAGCTTCGCCGCCTTGCGTTCGTTGCGCGCAGCCGCGGCCTGCAGGCCACCCTGGTCCCGCAGCCACGCCGTCACCAGCGACACCACGTATATGGCGAAGACCGGCGGCGTGTTGGGGCGGGAGCCGCCCTGGACGTAGGTGGCGTAGCGCAGCAGCTTCGGGAGCGACGACGGTCCCCGCTCCGCCAGGTCCGGGCGGACGATCACAACCGTCACGCCGGCCGGCCCGAGGTTCTTCTGCGCGCCGGCATAGATGAGTCCGTGCCCGGCGACGTCGATCGGGCGGCTGAGGATGTCCGACGACGCGTCCACGACGAGCGGGCGGTCCCCGACGTCCGGCATGGCGGGCCACTGCGTGCCGGCGATGGTGTTGTTCGTCGTCGCGTGCACGTACGCGGCGGTGGACGAGATGTCGATCTCGGCGGCCGACGGGAGGCGCCCGAAGCCCTCCGCCTCGGTGGTTGCCGCCACGCGCACGGACCCGAACTTCTCCGCCTCCCGCGCCGCCTGCGCGGCCCACGACCCGGTCAGCAGGTAGTCGGCCGTTCCGTCCGGGGGCAGCAGGTTCATCGGCACCATCGAGAACTGCAGCGTCGCGCCACCCTGGAGGAACAGTACGCGGTAATCGTCGGGAACCCCGGCCAGAGCGCGGATGTTGGCCTCGGCCGTCGCCAGGATCTCGTCGAACACCGGGGACCGGTGGCTGATCTCCAGCACCGACATCCCCACCCCCGGCAGCGCCGGAAGGTGGTCGCGTATCTGTTCCAGGACCGGTACGGGAAGCACCGCCGGACCGGCGCCGAAGTTGAAGACCCGTTCCGCCACAGAACTCCTCAGATGGTGTGAATCAGCAGGCCGTCGCGCAGCTTCGGCTCGAACCAAGTGGATTTCGGAGGCATGATGCCGCCCGCGTCCGACACGGCGAGCAACTCGTCGGGCGTCACCGCCGCCAGCGAGAAGGCGACGGCGGCCGCGCCGGAATCGACGGCCTGCTCCAGGGCCGCCACGCCGCGCGCCCCGCCCACGAAACCCACCCGCGGATCCGTGCGGATGTCCGCCACGTCGAGCAGCGGCGCCAGGATCCGGTCCTGGAGGATCGCCGCGTCGAGCCGCGCGGCCGGCGCTCCTGTGCCCCCCGCGGCGCCGACGCCCGCCGGTTCGATGGTGTACCAGGCGCCTTCCAGGTACATCGCGATCCGGCCCTTGGGCGGCACCGGCGGTCCCGCGGCTGCGACCGGGAATCGTGCCCGCAGCGCGTCCAGGAACTCCGCCGCGGTCCGGCTGGCGAGGTCGGCGACCGTGCGGTTGTAGGGCAGGATGCGGGTCTGCCGGTCGGGAAACGCCACACCGAGAAAGAAGCACGCCTCGTGTTGCGGATCGCCGCCGGCCAACTCGTCGCGCGCCCGGGCGGCGCTGGCGATCCGGTGATGCCCGTCGGCGATGTACACGGCGGGCACGTCGGCGAATGCGCCGGCCGCGGCCCTGGTGGCCTCGGGCGACAACCGCCATACGCTGTGGCGCACGCCGTCCGGCGCGGCGACGTCCAGCAGGGGCGCCTCGGCTGCACCCTCGTCCACTGCGTCGTCCAGTCCCGCGGTGGCGCGGTAGGCCAGGAACACGATGCCCGTCTGCGCCCGCAACGCCACCATGTGGCGCGTCCGGTCGTCCTCCTTGTCGCGGCGGGTCCGCTCGTGGCGCTTGATGACGTCCCGGTCGTACTCGTCGAGCGAAAAGCAGCCGGCCAGCCCGATCTGCTCGTGCCCGCCCGCCTGCATGCGGTAGAGGTAGAGCGCCGGTTCGGGGTCGACGACCAGCGGCGCCCGTTCGGCCAGGGCCTTCAGGTTGCGGGCGGCCCGCTCGTAGACGGCCTGGCCGTACGGGTCGGCGCCGTCCGGCAGATCGATCTCCGCGCGCGACACGTGGAGAAAGCTGAGCGGGTTGTCCGCAACCAGCCGCCGCGCCTCGCGGGTCGACACGACATCGTAGGGAACGGCGGCGACGGCCGCGGCGGCTGCCGGCGCCGGACGCAGTGCGCGGAACGGGCGGATGATGGCCAAGGCGGACGGTTCGCTAGTTGGCGGACACGGAAGGTGCCGCCGCGATGTGCGGCTCGGATCCGAGCCGGGCGAGCGCCGCGTCCCGCACCGCCTCGAACGCCTCGCGATGCGCATCCGGCACGGGATCGCCGGGCGGCAGGTTGCGGTGCTCGACGAGCGGGTTGACGAACGTGCCGTTCTTTCGCATCCGATAGTCGAGGTGCGGGCCGGTCGACAGCCCCGTCGAGCCGACCTTCCCGATCTCCTGGCCCTGAAACACGCGCCTGCCGCGGCGGATGCCGCTGCCGAACGCGGAGAGGTGCAGGTAGTAGGTCTCGTAGCCGTTGGTGTGGCGCAGCCGAACCATGTTGCCGGACCCGCCGCTGCGCCCGGCCGAGACGACCGTCCCGGTGGCCACGGCGATGACCGGGGTGCCGGTCGGCGCGCCGTAGTCCACGCCGAGATGGGGCCGCACGCCGCCGAGAACCGGATGCACGCGCCGGTAGGAGAACCGCGACGTGATCCGTGGCTCGAACCGGAACGGCGAGCGGAGAAACAGCCGTCTCATCGAGCGGCCGTCGGCGTCGAAGTACTGCGCCTCGGGCTCGCCCGGCACGTGGAAGCGAAACGCCTGCAGCCGTCGGCCGTCGTTGGTGAAGTCCGCCGCGAGCACGTCGCCGTAGCGTGAGAACGACGGCTCGCCGTCGCCGCCGAAGAGTTCCTCGCGGTGGACCTCTTCGTACAGCACTGCGAACTCGTCGCCCCGGCGCAGGTCGTTGTTGAAATCGATCTCGCCGCTGAGCACCTCGGCCAGGGCCACGGCCAGCAGCACGCCCTGATCCTGGGCGTCCAACGCCGCTACCAGCGAGTTGTTCTCGGCGTCGATGCCGGCTTCCACCACCTGCTCCACACGCACCTGGCGGTACGGCACCAGGGCGGCCTCGAAGCCTTCGCCGGTCGCGTCGGCCCGCAGGAACTGGTCGTCGTCGATGTGGTACAGGAACTGCCGGAAGCCCCCGTCGTCGATCCCGAGCACCAGGCGGTAGGCGTTGTCCACCCGCAGCCTGCGCGGATCGAAGACCTCCCGGATCGCCTCGACCAGCGGGTGCGCCATGTCGCCCAGATCGTGCCGGTCGAACAGGGTCGCCAGCGTCGCTCCGTTCGGCACGCTGCCTCCGACCGTGCGCGTCAGCGGCGGCAGCAGGATGTCTTCGGCGCCGTCCGGTACCGATGCCGTAACGCGCGTCGGGGACCCGGTGGCCGGCGCCGACTCGGCGGTGCAGCCCGCGGCCGCAAGGACCGACAGGCAGAAGAGGGCGAAGTGGGTGGACCGAACGAACATGAAGGAGAATCCAGTGTAGCACACTGCAGACCGGGTCCGTCCGGCGATGCCGGCGCGGCCGCTGGCGTCGTGTTCACCCTCGAAGCGCTGCGAGACGCGCCGCCACGTGCCCGGCGTGCCCGGCCGCCCGCACCTTCTTCCAGTGGTGGGCGACGTTCCCGGCCGGGTCGATCAGCGTGGTGGAGCGGATGACGCCGACGGACCTGCGGCCGTAGAGCACCTTTTCGCCCCAGGCGCCGTAGGCCTCCATGGCGGCGTGCGCCGGGTCGGACAGCAGTTGCACCTGCAGGTCGTACTTGGCGATGAATTTCCGGTGCGACGCCGCATCGTCGGGGCTGCAGCCGAGGATGACCGCGTCGAGCTTCTCGAAGTCCGCGATCCCGGCCGTGAACTCGCAGGCCTCCTTGGTGCATCCGGGCGTGTCGTCCTTCGGGTAGAAGTAAAGCACCACCCATCGTCCCCGGAGGCCGGCCAGGCTGACCTCCTCGCCGTCCTGGTTCTGCAGCGTGAATGCAGGCGCCGGCTTCCCGACTTCGATCATGGTTGAGAGTCCTCCTGTCGTTCACGTAATCGTGATCGGCGGCGCGTCGTCGTCCCGCTGGGCGACGGCGCCAATCACCGCCGCGCGAGTGTAGCCCAACGCATGCAGCCGATCGATGCACGCCGCGGCGCGGTCCTCCGGCACCCCGGCCAGGAGTCCGCCGGCGGTCTGCGGGTCGAACAGCAGGGGGTAGCGGGGATCGGCGCCGGCCGTCTCGACGTTGGCGACGGCCCGCCGCAGGCGGACGTTCTGCGGCTGCAGCGAGCTCAGCAGCCCGCGCGCGGCGGTCTCTTCCGCCCCGGCGAGGATCGGTACGGCGTCGAGCGCCACGCAAGCGTCGACCGCGGATGCCTTCGTCATCTCGACCAGATGGCCCAGCAGTCCGAACCCGGTGACGTCGGTGCACGATCGCCCGCCGCAGGCGCGCACCGCACGGGCCGCATCCCGGTTGGACTGCAGCATGGCCCGGATGGCGCCGTCCACCCAGCGCGCCTTCGCCTTGCCCCGCATGTCGGCGGCGAGGAGCGTGCCGGTGCCGATCGGCTTGGTCAGGACGAGCCGGTCGCCCGGTCGCAGACCGCCCTTGCGGAGGATCCGATCGGGATCGATGGACCCGCTGACCGAGAGGCCAAGTTGGACTTCCGCCCCCTCGCTCGTGTGCCCGCCGACCAGGGCGGCGCCGCCGTCGTTCAGCACGGCCACCGCGCCCGACAGGAGGTCCTCGAGCAGGATCTCCATCTTCGACTCGAGCCCGTGGGGAATGGTGACGATGGCCAGCGCCGAGCACGGCTCGGCCCCCATCGCGTAGAGATCGCTCAGGCAGTGGTTCGCGGTGATCCGGCCGAACAGCCACGGATCGTCGATCATCGAACGGAAGGCGTCGACCGACTGCACCAGCAGCTTGCCTGGCGGCAGCGAAGCGACCGCGGCGTCGTCCGGGGCGTCGAGGCCCACCACGACGTCGTCCCGGCGCACGGGCTCCAGCCGCGCGACCACGCGGTCGAGCAGCGTGGCCCCGACCTTCGACCCGCAGCCGCCGCAGCGCATGGCGACCACCGACAGCTCACGCACCACCTCCGGCGGGGCCAGCCCAGGCGGCACGGCCGGCTCCCGGCGCGCGGCGGTCGTCTCGGAATCCATCTCCGGCAGATCGGCGAACCGCCGCATGAAGCGCCGGTCGATCCAGTCCTTCCAGCGCCAGACCCAGGCGCCCTCGGCCGACCACCGGCCGCGCGAAGCCACTGCGTACCGATCGCCGGTGCTCACGAGGCTCAGGAACCGGCGCTGCGGGCGGAACGGCCGCAGCGTCTTGCCGAGCAGCGCCCGGCGCAGGTTGGCCGCGAGCGGCTTGCCCTGGCGGACGGCGAACACGCCCGCCTTCTCACGGGGGTGATCGAGCACCGCGGCGACGTCGCCCGCGGCGAAGACACCGGGGTGTGACGTCGACTGCAGGCTCGCGTCGACCGCGATAAAGCCCGCGCCGTCCACCGCGAGCCCGGACACCGCCGGCCAGGGCGGTGGCGCGGCGGCCGTCGCCCAGACGACTTCATCCACCTCGAAGGAGTCGCCGTCCGCGGTCTCCAGCCGGCCGGTATCGACACGCGCCACGCGCGCGCCGGGATGGACGTGCACCCCGCGTTCGGCGAGCACACGGCCGAACCGTATCCGGGCGCCTCGGTTGTGGGTTGGCAATACGGTGGGCGCCGCGCCGAACAGGTGGAACTCCGGGACGTGGAAGCGGCCGCCCTCCGCCTGCGCGCGGGTGGAGAGCGCGTGCTGCATCGCCAGCGTCAGCTCCACCCCGGCGGCGCCCGCGCCGACGATTCCCACCCGCAGCTTGCGAGGACTCTCGCGCACACGCAGGGCCAGGCGTTCCCAGCGCGCCACCAGCCCGCCGATCGGCTTGACCGGAACGGCGTGTTCCATCGCGCCGTCGACGTCGAGCCGCGGTGCGATGCCGATGTCGATCGAGAGCACGTCGTACGGCACCGGCGGCCGGTTCCGGCACAGCACCGTGCGCCGCTCGAGGTCGAGCCCCACCGCCTCGCCATGGAACAGCCGCGCCCCGGCAAAGTGCGCGAGCGGCCCGAGGTCGATGTGGACGTCGTCGAACCCGTAGAGGCCGGCGATCAGGCCGGGCAGCATCCCGGAGTAGGGCGCGTGCAGGTCGCGCGCGATGACGGTGATCCGCACGCCGGGGAGCGGGCGCATTCCCAGGCGGCGGAGCACGATGACGTGGCTGTGGCCGCCGCCGACGAGGACGAGATCCTTGAAAACGGGGGAGCCGCTGGTCATGGCGTGCCGGCGGCGCGCGCCAACACGCGTTCGATGGCCGCCGCGAACCGCTCTGGCTCCGGGAGCAGGCTCATCACGAGGAACGCCTCGCGCAAAAAGTCGAAGAAGTAGCCTGGGTGCACGAGCACGTGATCCTGCTCCAGCAGTTCGAGCGCGAGTGCCTCTTCCGACTTCGTGGCCGGAACCTGGACAACAGCGTACCACCCGCCCTCCGTGCCCAGTAGTCCTGCCGCGGGGTGTTCGGCCACGAGCCTTGTCAGCTCTCGGTGGTTCGCCGCGATGCGCACCCTGATCTGGTCGGCCACGGAGGTTCCTGCGAGCAGGAGCCGTTCGGCGGCGAGCTGGACGGGCGTGGAGACGGACAGGTAGGCGTCGAGCATCAGATCGAGCGCATCGAGAGCCGGCTCGACCTCGTCGTCGGGGCCGTCGACCGCGATCCACGCGAGCTTGAGCTGCGGCAGGCCGACCGCCTTGGACAAACCCCCGAGCACGAACGTCAGCACCTCCGCGGACGCGGACAGCACGCTCCGGGCACTGCCGGGCAGCGGGTCGATCGGATAACCGTTGAACACCTCGTCGACGATCAACCGCAGGCTGCGCTCTCGGCAGATTGTCGTGACGGCGTCGTGATCCTCGGGCGCGAGAAACGACCCGGTAGGGTTGTTGGGGTTCACGACGATGATCGCGCGAGCCCGCGAACCGGCCGCCTCGGCGAGCGCCGGGAGATCGATCCTCCAGGTCCCGTGGTACGAGAGTGGGTACGGCACCGGCTCCACTCCCTCGAACCGCGCGAGATGCTCCAGCAGCGGGTAGCTCGGTTGCGGCACCAGCACATGATCGCCAGGGTCGCAGAGCAGCTTGAAGAGGCAAGCGTAGGCCTCGCTCGTGCTGGCGGTGAGCGCGACGCGGTCCGGATCGATCTGCCTTGACTCGCAAGTGCCGCGGCGAGCAGTGCTTTCGGCAAGCTTCGTCGCGACGTGTGAACACCGTTCGTGTGGAGCGTGCGAGAGCCGAGACGCAACCGCCTTCCGCGCTTGCGGCAGGCCCCGAGGCGACGGCTCGTAGCGCATCCCCTCCGGTGCCGCGAGGGCGTCGAGTAGACCCGGAGGGTAGAGCAGCCCGACGCGGGTCGGGTTGCTCTCGGTGAGGTCCGTCACGTCGACCCCTTGCGACCGGAGCCGCTCATACATCCGCGAGAGCCGGTTGACGGTTCGACCGGCCGGAACCCGAGAGGAGAACATGCGTTCGAGGCTAACGGGAGTGTGGAATCAGCGGGGGTCGATCGACCACCGCCGGGAACACACTCTCGTGGCTGACCAGTGCCTTGATCGACACGGCGACGGCAAGATCGTCTGTCGTGTATCCGAAGATGCCGCTGTGCGAATCGTCGGGCACCGGCGGGCCCGGCGACGGTTGACCGTTTTGGCGGGCCCGCGTAGGGGCCGGCGCACCTCACTCTGATCGATAATGCCATGGAACCGGAGGGACTGACCATGACACGCATCGCCAACATCGCGCTGTCGCTCGTGCTGCTGGCCGTCGCCGCCCCGGCCAGGGCGCAGTCGGACGCTTCGAGCGAGAGCGGTTACCTCACCCCGCCCCGGACCATCGTCGACATCCTCGACGCGCCCCCCACCCCGGCGGTGATCGTGGGACCGACCCGCGACGTGGCGGTGTTCGTCGAGCAGCGCAGCATGCCGCCGATCGGCTGGCTCGGCCGGCCGATGCACCGGTTGGCCGGCTATCGCATCGACCCGCGCAACAGCGGGCCGTGGCGGGCGCCCGAGATCGCGGCGTTGACGGTCGTTCGCCTCGACGTGGAGGGCGGCACGCGGAAGGCGGGAACCGACGACGTGCGGGTGCTCGCGCCGCGCGGCACGACGCTCGGGTGGCCGCGCTTCTCGCCGGCCGGCTCGCACCTCTCGTATGCCGTCCTGCGCGACACCGGGATCGAGCTGTGGGTCGTCGACCTTGCTACCGGTCAGCCGCGGCCGCTGACGAGCGCGTCGCTGAACGCGACCTGGGGCAACCCGTGCGAGTGGCTGTCCGACGACAGCGGCGTCCTGTGCCGCTTCCGGAGGTCGGCGCGCGGGTCGCCGCCTTCGCCGCCGCGGGAACCGGCCGGGCCGAACGTGCAGGAGCACGCCGGCGCGCTGTCCCCGGTCCGCACCTACCAGGACCTGCTGGGCAACGCGTACGACGAGGCGTTGTTCGAGTACCACTTCACGAGCCAGGTGGAGACGGTGGCCCTCGCCACCGGATCGCGGACCGCCATCGGCGACCCGGGGCTCTACGCCCGGGTCTCCGGCGCGCCGGACAGCCGGCACGTGCTGGTCGAGCGCATCGAGCGGCCGTTCTCGTGGCTCCTGCCGGCGAGCCGGTTCGCCCGCTCCGTCGAGGTCTGGACGCGCGCCGGCGACGCGGTCGTCGTGGCGAAGAAGCCGCTTGCCGACAGCGTGCCGATCGGCGGCGTGGCCACCGGACCGCGCGGCCACCGCTGGAACCCGACCGCGCCGGCCACGCTGGTCTGGAGCGAGGCGCAGGATGAAGGCGACCCGCGGGTGGACGTCGCCCAGCGGGACATCCTGTTCGCACTCGACGCGCCGTTCGACGGCGAGCCGCGCGAGCTGGCCCGCACCGAGCATCGCTTCTCGACCATCGCCTGGACGGAAGACGGCACGGCGCTCATCACCGAGACGGACCGGCCGACGCGCTGGACCCGAACTTCCCTGCTCTATCCCGGTGGGGGCGATACCCGGCGGCTGTTCGACCGCAGCGCAGAGGAGGTCTACAGCGATCCCGGCACTCCGCTGCGCCGTCCCGGCGGCGGCGTGGCGAGTGCGACGATCCTGCAGGACGGCGACGCGATCTACCTGGCCGGCGCCGGCGCCTCGCCCGACGGCGATCGGCCCTTCGTCGACCGGCTCGACCTCGCGACGCTGGAGACCGAGAGGCTGTTCCACACCGAGCCCGAGACCTACGAGTCGGTGGTCGCGGTCCTCGGCACGCACGGCGGACCGCTGCTGACGCGCCGCGAGAGCCGCACCGATCCGCCCAACTACTTCCTGCGGGCCACCGCGAGCGACACCCGGCATGCGCTGACCGACTACACGGATCCGGCGCCCATCCTGCGCGGCATCGAGAGGCGGTTCCTCGCCTACACCCGAGACGACGGCGTCGCCCTTTCGGCCACGCTGTACCTGCCGCCCGGCTACCGCGACGGCGACCGCCCGCCGATGCTCGTCTGGGCCTACCCGCGCGAGTACACGAACGCGGCGGCGGCGGGCCAGGTCCGTGGATCCCCCTATCGCTTCACCACGCTGCGCGGGGCGTCGCACATGCTGCTGCTCACCCAGGGCTACGCGATCCTGGACGGGCCGACCATGCCGATCGTCGGGGAGGGGCACTCGGCCAACGACACCTACAGGGAGCAGCTCGTGGCGAGCGCGGCGGCCGCCGTCGACACGGTTGTGGAAATGGGAGTCGCCGACCGCGGCCGGATCGCCATCGGCGGCCACAGCTACGGCGCCTTCATGACGGCCAACCTGCTGGCGCACTCCGACCTCTTCCAGGCCGGCATCGCGCGCAGCGGCGCCTACAACCGGACCCTGACCCCCTTCGGCTTCCAGAACGAGCGGCGCACGTTCTGGGAGGCGCGCGACGTCTACGCCGCGATGTCGCCGTTCTTCCACGCCGAGAAGGTGAACGAGCCGATCCTGCTGACCCACGGCGAGATCGACAACAACTCGGGGACCTTCCCCGTGCAGTCCGAGCGCTTCTACCACGCGCTCAAGGGCCACGGGGCGACGGTGCGCTACGTCACGCTGCCCCACGAGTCGCACGGCTACGCCGCGCGCGAGTCGGTGCTGCACGTCGTCGCCGAGATGCTCCGCTGGTGCGACGAGTACCTGGAGAAGGGGACGACCGAGTAGCCGGTTCCCGCGGGCGACGCGGTCCGGTTCCCGGAGGATTCGCGAGCTGCCGGGGGTGGGGTCCGGACGCGCTACAATGAAGGGTCGGGTAGTTCGACGGGACCTTCACCCAACAGGAAGACGCGATGTCAGAACATACGCACGAGGTCACGGACGGCAACTTCGAGGAGTCGGTGCTCAAGGCGACGCAGCCGGTGCTGGTCGACTTCTGGGCGGAGTGGTGTGGTCCGTGCCGCATGATCGCGCCGACGGTCGAGGCGCTCGCGGCGGACTACGACGGCCGCGTAACGGTCGGCAAGATGAACGTGGACGACAATCCGGCCACGCCGGGGCAGTACGGCGTCCGGTCGATACCGACCCTGCTGCTCTTCAAGGACGGCCAGGTCGTCGACTCCGTCGTGGGTCTCGCCGACAAGGCACGGCTGCAGGCGGTCATCGACCCGCACGTCGGCGGCTGAGCACGGCGTCGTCGCGGCGGCCTGTCGCCCTGGCCGTTGGGGCCAAGCCGGGTCGTCGATTCGCGACGCGAGCCGCGTAGCCGGTCGCTGTTCCGAGGCTGCCCTCTCGGATGCGCATCCTCATGATCCCGGTCGGGAGCGCCGGCGACGTGCACCCGCACGTCGGCATCGGGCTGGCGCTCCAGCGCCGCGGCCACGACGTGTCGGTGCTCACCAGCGCCTACTTCGAGCCGCTGCTCGCAAGGGTCGGCCTGCCCCTGATTCCGATCGGCACGGTGGATGACTACCACCGCGGCCTGGAACATCCGGATCTCTGGCGTCCCCACCGCGCGCTCGGCGTGATCGGGGAGGCGATTCGACCCCACGTGACCGAGATCGCCCGCGTGCTGCGGGAGCAGGCGACTGTCGATCCCCCGCTCCTGGTGGCGCACCCCCTGGCGTTCGCGGCGCGCGCCGCGCAAGAGGCCCTCGGCCTGCGGCTGGTGACGCTGCACCTGCAGGCGGCCGGCTTCGTCAGCAGGCACGGCACGGCCGTGCCGCACGTGTGGCTGCGGTCGGCCAACCGCTGGCCGCTGCCGCTCAAGCGCCTGCTCGTGGCGGCGGGCGACCGCCTGTCGGACCATGCGCTGAGCCCCGTCGTGAACGACGTGTGCGCCGAGTTCGGGCTGCCGCCGGCGCGGAACATCGTGCGCGAGTGGTGGCACTCGCCGCACCGCGTCATCGGGTTGTTCCCCGACTGGTATGCCGCCGTCCAGCCCGACTGGCCGCCCCAGACGCGGCTGACGGGCTTTCCGCTCTACGACGAAGGTGACGCTGCTCCGGTCACGCCCGAGCTCGACAAGTGGCTCGCCGCGGGCGAGCCGCCGATGGTCTTCGCGCCGGGCACCGCCAATCGGCAGGCGGCGCGGTTCTTTCGGGCCGGTGCGGACGCCTGCCGCCGTCTCGGCCGCCGCGGCCTGCTCCTGACGCGGTTCGCCGAGCAGATTCCCGATCCGCTGCCGTTCGGGGTGCGGCACGCCGAGTACGCCCCGTTCGGCAGCCTCCTGCCGCGGGCGGCCGCACTGGTGCACCACGGGGGCATCGGCACCGCCGCGCAGGCGTTGCGCGCCGGGTGCCCGCAACTGGTGATGCCGATGGCGTTCGATCAGCCGGACAACGCCGTCCGACTGCAGAGGCTGGGGGTGGGGAGCTACCTGCGGCCGTCCAGATTCACCGGGATGGCCGTCGCCCGCGAGTTGGAAACGCTGCTCGGTTCGGAGGTCGTGGCGCGAGCATGCCGCGCCGCCGCGAGGCGGTTCGTGGGCATCGATCCGGTGGCGCGGACCTGCGATCTGATCGAGGCGGCCGCCTGAGCGAGCCTTCAAAACCCGAAGCCGGCGCTGACGTGGACGCGCACGCCGCCGTCCGGGTCGCCTGCCACGTCGATGGACATCGGGAAGCCGAAACCCGGCGGCAGGAAGAAGACGCCGGCGCCGGCGCCTTCCTGGAATCGCGCGTTCCGGATGGGTCGGTCCGCGTCGTACACGGCGGCCGTGTCGTAGAAGAAGCGCAGGCCGATCCGGCCCTCCGACAGCACCGACGTAATCGGTAGCCGCAGCTCCATCGATGCCGCGGCGATCCGGTCGCCGGCCGCGGCGCCGGCGCGCCAACCGCGGAGCGTGCCGCCCGCGGCCGGGCTGCCGCCGAGCAGCGCCTGTTCGTAGGGCGGCAGCGGAGCGGACGCCCCCGCGAAGTACAAGCGCGCCGCCAGGACGGCTTGGCCGCCGACCGCGCGGTACGCTCTGGCGTCCAGGCGGGGGCGCGTGATCGATCCGACGCCGCCATCGATTGCGAGTCGTTCGATGCCCGCACGAACCACCACCGTGTTGCGGCGGGCATTGGCGGGCGTCTCTCGATAGTCGCCGTAGTCGAGGTAGGCGGCCGCCCGGACGAACCGATCCGAGCGGCCCGCGAAACGCGCCTCTTCCCACGCCGCCTCCCCGTTCATCCGGAACCCGCGTGGGAGCCTGCGCCGGGCCGCGACCGCGAAGCGAGCCCGGTCGACGTCCACGTCGAAATACGGATGGCGCCGGCGGCCTCGGGATCCACTGGCCCACAGGCGGTCGATCGCCGGTCCGCGGATCGGCGTCTCCATCTCCAGCGCTATGCGCTTGTGGCCGCCCCAGGTCGCGGGAACGGACAGTCGGCCGCCGGGACCGAACGCGTCGACGAAGCTGGTCAGCGCCCCGTACGCCACGCCGTAGCCTTCCCTGTGATCGACGATGGGGGCGACCATCAGCCGGCGGCCTGCTGCCGCGAGTGCGCGCATCACCGGGTTCGAGAAGCGGGCGCCGGGACGCTCGCGCACCAAGATGACCAGGGCGACCTGGTCGGTGGCGGTCAACGATCGGTAGCGGCGGCGCACGTCGACGGTCTCGAACCGGCCGCTCGCCTCGAGCCGCTGCCGTACCGTCCTCTCCAGGTCCAGACCGGCCGCATCTCCCAGGTTGACGCCCGTGAGTGCGATGACCTCGGCGTCGGGCAGGGCGAGGTTGCCGTGGATCCGGATCTCAGCGACGGTTTCGGCGGCGATGTGCGCCCCGCCACGGGATGGTCGGGCGGTGGGCGCGCCGGGCGAGTCGGGCGCCTGGGCGAACGCGGCTCCGAACGCCAGCATCACGATCGCCGCCGCCGGAATCGCCGGCGCCGACCGGGCAACGACTCGCCGCCATGGCGCGGTCGGCCGATGCGGCATGATCACCGCTCGGCATCGAGCGGGCGGAGGCGTCCTCCGGTCTCGGCCTCCCGGTAGTTGGAGAACGTCCGGCTGTAGGCCACCGTGGTCGATCCGCTCGCCATCGTCATCACGCCCGAGGCGTCGATCCGCTCCGGGAGCCAGACGCTGTCCAGCGGCCGGCCCATGGTCATCGACGCGGTCAGCGCGTCCAGGCGAATGAGCCAGCGCAGCGGCAGGAACTCGAAGCCGATATTGTCGAACGTGAACCGCACGATCTGCTGCTCCGCGGGATCGATCCAGAGAGTGACCAGCGCACCCTTGTTGAACTCGTCCTGCGCGCCCGGCACCCTGATCGCCGGCCGGTCGCATTCCCCGTCGTCGGGTTCACGTTCATCGAAGAGTCGCTCGGGGAGGTACTCGATGCGCAGCACCTCGCGGCCCGCAAGCCGCTCGCGGCCCGCGAAGTAGTAGTTGCCCGGCTCGAACTCGAAGTCGAGCCAGTACGACTCGGAGAGAAAGCGCGGCCGGAGATCGGCCGCGGCGGCCGGATCAGCAGCGGCAGCCACGTCGGACGGCTCGCGATCTTCCCCCGTCCCGTCCTCCTGTGGTGCAGGTCCGGTGGCACCTTCCGGCGCACACGGGTTCTCGGCCGCGTCGCGCGCGTTCCGGGCGCGCTGCGCCTCTGCCTCCATCCACTCCGCTTCGTGCCGCCGCCAGTCCGCCTCGCCGGGCGTGACCCCGTCGATCCGCACCGGGCTGCGCACGAACACGCCCTCGCGCCGGTACCAGACGTACTCCCGCGTGAAGGCGTTGTACACCTCGCCGTCGTACCCCGTCACCGTGAACTGTTCCACCTCGTCGAACACGTACTGCTGTCGCGCGAGCCTGTTCTCGTCGCGCCGGGCGAGGACCTGCTCCATGAGACGGTCCAGCTCGTTGGCTTGCTCGCGGTCGTCGGAAGTCGCCCCGCGGTCCTGCGGTGCCGCACTGCCGTCCTGCGCTGCAGCCGACCCGCCGGGCCCGATCGCCAGCATGCTCAGGAGCAACATGCCGACAATCGCCCGCCGCCAGGACCCGGTAGATCCCTCTTTCGTTTCCTGCAACTGCCGCCCTCCAGGGAAGCCTCGAAGCACGCGGAGCCACCTTGGGCAAGGACCCGGTGACGGACCCTCCGACAACCCGATTACGTCTGCCGGGCCGAGATCATTACACTCGGCCCGGCTCCGAAGCCGTCTCTCGTAGGCCGGCGGCCTGAAGATGGCCGCGCGCGAAGGCGAGAGCCGGTCAGGCCTCCTCGCCCGCGCTGCGCTCAGCTACGCGGAGCGTCAGTCGACACAGTGAACTCCGAATGCGCGGATTCTATGGACGGCCTCGACGCTCCAGGGTGCGACTGTGCCACAAGCGTCATCCGCCCTGGATCAGCTTCGTCAGCGCCGGGGTCTTCCCGGCAGCCGCACGTTGATCCCCGGCGTAGAGTGCCACGACCGTCAATTTTACGGATCGGTGACAGTACCGACACAACGCCGCCGTATCGTCGACGCTGTCATGCCAACGTGCTGCAGCCGTGTGCCCGGACATCGGGAGTCGACCGTGAACCGATTCCTCAAGACCGCGTTCTTCGTGGTGCCGGCCCTGTTGCTGCTCGCGTTCGTGTTCGAGGGCCTGGGCGTGCTCGTCTACCTGCCGAGCTTCGCCTATCACGGCGTCAACCTGCAGGCGTTCGTCTTCCGGCGTACGGATGCCGCGTCGTTCGCGGTCCGCTCTGTCGGTCTCCGGTCGCTGGCGTTCGGGCTGCTCGCCGTGCTGGCGGTCTGGTCGGGAGACGTGCGGCTCTCCGCCGCGGGGCTGTCGCTGCTCGCCGGCGGTCTCGTGCTGCACGCCCTGGCGGTGCGGGCGCTCGGCCTGACGCGCACCTGCTACGGAATGGAGCTCGGCGCGGTGCCGCGGGCGGCGGTCACGACGTTCCCGTACAACGCGATCGCGCACCCGATGCACGCCGGCAGCGTCATGCAGTACGCCGGCGCGGCCATCCTGTGCCCGGCCCTCGGGGACCAGTTCCCGCTGCTGATCGCGGGCCACGTCGCCCTGACGGTGCTGACCGCGTTCGTCGAGCACGTCGACCTGCACGTCGAGCCGCGGACGTTCCGCGCGATCGTGGACCGGTTCTCCGACGAGGACCGGCGGCGGACGGTCGACGCGGTGCGGGATTGGTCGCTACGGCATTTCAGCCGGCACCTGCATCGGGAACGCTCGATGCACCGCTACGTGAAGACGCTGCCGCGCGAGATCCTTCCGCGCATCGACGAGCTGCGCTACGCGGACGAGGTGCTGGGGCCGATCCGGTCGGCGTTCCCCGGCAGCGCGCTCACCCCGCTGCCGATGACCGACGAGATCTACGTCTCCCGCTACAACTACGACCGCGGCGGCGACCAGGGCCTGTTCGACCGCCACTACGACGGCAACCTGCGCTTCCTGCCGGGCGGCTCGGTCGTCCGCTCGCTCATTTACCTGTCGGCCGACGACCGTTTGGAGGTGGTCTTCGACACCAGCGGCACGCAGGCCAACATGCGGACCTACACGTTCGGCCTGCTCGACTTCCACAACGAGCTGCACTGGGTGAACGGGTCGTACGAGCCGGACCGGCCGCCGCGGGTCCTTCTCAAGTGCAACTACTATGTCGACCACTGGGGCTGGGCCCCGTGGCGAGCGTTGGGGATCGTGCTCAACGTGGCCGTGTTCTACGTGGTCAAGGCCGCGATGGAGTACAGCAAGAGCCCGCGGACGCCCGCGCAGCGCGGCGTGGGGTTCGTGTGCAACCTGTTCCGCCGCCTCAACGTCGTCAGCCCCGCCGCACCGGTGGTCGTCGTCCTCGCGGTGCTCGCGCTGGCCGTCAAGATGGTCGCGGCGCCCCTTGCCGGACTCTTCTGAGTCACTCCCGCGTTCCCGCCGCCGGCTTGCGGCCGACGAAGCGGTAGAACGGCGCACGGAACGGCAGGTACGGCAGCCGCGTCCGCCCCTCGACGAGCCCGAGCGTCGCGAAGCGCCATTCGAGCGCCGGGAGGTGATCCGGCGAGACGTGGACGCCGTCGGCGCCGAACCAGATCGGCCAGAGGGTGCGCGGCGCCCAGCCGTGGCGTGTGCGCCCGGCCGCCGGGTGCCGGCGCGACACGTAGAAGTCGACGACCCCGATGACGCCGCCGGGGCGCAGCATCGCCCAGGCGCTGTCCACCGCCCGGAACCAGTCCGGGATCATCGTGAGGGCGTAGGAGAGCGTGACCGCGTCGGCGGCTCCCGAGGCGGGTCGCCACGTGGTCGCGTCCGCGCGGACGGTCTCGACGTTCGACCACCCGCGTTCCCGGACTCGCCGCCGGGTGACCGCCAGCAGCGCGTCCGACAGGTCGACGACGTGGACCCGTCGGAGCCGGTTCAACTCTGCTGCCGCCATTTCCAGGGACGCGCCGGTCCCGCCGCCGAGATCGACCCAGGTTCCGCCGTCCGGCGTTCGCGCCAGCACGTCCCGCAGCAGCGACGCGCGGCCCGGGAGCAGGCGCGCCCGGAAGGCGTCGTAGTCTTCCGCCTGCCCGGCGTAGAAGCTGTCGAGCCGCCCCGCGTGGTCGGTGCCGCGCAGCGGCTTGAGCGCCAGGTGATAGAGGACCCTGAGGTCCGACAGGAACGTCATCGAGGCTGCTCCCGGGACGCGAGTCAGGCCGCCGCCGTCACGTCGGCGATGGCGAAGCTGCCGTAGGTGTGCACGCGGTCGCGGGCGTGCAGGTCGGCCGCCAGCTCGCGATGGTAGAAGAGGAAGTCCTGCAGCGGACGCCGGCGGCCGCGGTGCTCTACGGCGACGCGATCCAGGAAGTCCGTGCGCAGGCCGCCGCTGCGCCAGATCGCGCGCGCTCTCGCCGCCGCCCTCGCGAGGATGGCCTGCCACTCGCCGACCAGGGCCGGGAAGTGGCGGTCCGACAGCCAGTCCATGTGGTCCAGCAGCACGTACCGGGAGATGCGCACCTCGTTCGTCTCCAGGAAGTGCTGCACGGAGTCGGTGTGCACGCTGATGCGGTCCGCGAGGCCTGCCTTGAGCCGCTCGAAGTTGACCGGCTTGAGGTACTCGGGGCAGCACTCGGGCGTGTAGCGGCCACTCAGGTACACCCGCCAGAAGTAGTTGTCCGACAGCGGCAGGCGCCCGAACACCGCATCCAGGCAGTCCTGCGCGAACGCCACGATCCCGCCCTCGTAATGGCTCTCGACCTGCCGGCGCTGCGCCTTCGGCACGCCGACCATCGACAGCGTCGCGTGACGGTCGATGGCGAACCGCATGGCCCGGCTCCAGAAGCGTTCCCGCAGGCGGCTCTCCCAGATCTCGCGCTGCAGCTCCAGGGTGGGCGCCTCGAGCATCGCGTCGACATGCGGCCGCACGCCGATGACATGGTTGACGTACACGTTGACCGCCTGGGCGAACAGGCCCGCGGCCCCGCGGAAGAAGAACGACCGGTGCGGATTGGAGAAGAAGCCGATCCAGCGGTCCCAGTACCGCTGCGACCAGGGGCTCAGGTCGGCGCGCAGCAGGTCACGATACGCCTCGCGCGCCTCCGGGAGGCAGCCGCGGCCGAACATGCCGAAGAAGCGGTCGAAGTCGAGGTGGCGTATCCCGGCCAGCTTCAGCTCGAGCAGCGCGCTCTGGCGCGGGTTCAGGTCCACCGCGTGGATGTGCCGCGGTCCCGTCAGCGCGTAGTCGAGCACGTTGCACCCGGCGGACGTGACGGCGAGCAGCGTGTCGTCGCGGCCCAGCTCGAGGGCGGCGCGGTCGAGTCGCGGGTCCTCCCAGCAGGTGTTGTAGACGAGATTGTGGCCATGCACGAGCTCGAACAGCCGGCGATCGAGCCAGTCGTTCAGCGACACCTGCAACACTCCCGCCATGGCGGCCCGGTTCCCATGGCCGGCAAGGATGCGGCATGCGTGTGTCGAGCCGGTGACGGTTCGGGGAATTGTCCGTAACACCGGCCGCGTTTACCTGTCGTTAACGAATCGGTCACGGCTTCGTCAAACCGAGGCGCGACACTCGGGACGTGGCCGGTACGTCGGGGCGCTGCCCATCGGGTTCGACGCGGATGGCCTGCGATGTCCCCACGTTTCCCGTCCGGCGAACGTGCAGCCCGACACCCGCGGTCATCGAAAGGAGCGCTATGAGAGCCGATCTGCATGTCCACACCAGGTACTCGGGACCTTCGACGCTGCCGGGCCTCCGCCGCGTGCTGCGCGAGTCGTACAACACGCCGGAGCAGGTCTACCGCCTTGCCAAGGCGCGCGGCATGGACCTGGTGGCAATCACCGATCACGACGCCATCGGCGGCGCCCTCGTGCTCGGTGACCGCGACGACGTCATCGTCGGTTGCGAGGTGACGGCCGAGTTCCCCGACGAGCCGTTCTGCGTCCACCTCAACGTGCTCGACATCACCCAGACGCAGCACGACGAGATCCAGCGCCGCCGGCGCGACGTGCGCGACCTGCTGCCGTACCTGCGCGCGCAGGGGATATTCACCTCCCTGAACCACGTCGCCTCCGGGTGGAACGGACCCATCACGGGCTCGCACGTGACCGCGCTGCTGCCGTGGGTGGACGCCCTGGAGATCCGCAACGGCTCCCGGCTCGCCGGCCAGAACCGGACGGCGGCGAGTCTGGCTGCCGCCTACGGCAAAGTCGCGGCGGCGGGCAGCGACGCCCACACGCCGTACGCGATCGGCAGGACCTGGGTCGAGGCGCCTGCCGCCGCGACGCGCGACGAGTTCATGCGTGAGCTGCGTGCAGGGCGCGCGCGGGTCGGCGGCGAGCACGGCGGCTACTTCCGGCTGGCCAACGACATCGTGCGTGCAGCGGCCGGCTTCTACAGCGATCGGTTCCGGATGCTCGTCCAGCGGCCCTGGTGCTGGGATTGCCACGCACTCTGGTGGTGCGGGCTCGCCGCCATGCCGGTGATTGCCATCCCGCTGCTGCTGGCCGTCGCGCACTTCGTGCGGGAGGCGCGGTTCAACCGGGGATTGCTCTTCGACCTGGTCGCGCAGCCCGCGTCCGCCGCGGTCCGCCTGCCGGAGGCGGCCTGATCGTGACCCACCGGCCGGTCCGCGTAGCGGTCTTCACCGACAACGACTTCGCCAAGGTCAACGGCGTCACGACAACGCTGTCGGCGCTGCTGCGCTACGCGCCGTCCGGCGTCCGGCCGCGCGTCTACACGCACTCGGACATCGCCGCGGACGAGCCGGAGTACCTGGCGCTGGGGGCGCCCGGCATCGGCATCCCGTTCTACCGCGAGATGAAGGTCTACCTGCCACGGTTCAGGCGGCTGTGCGCCGAGGCGCGCCGGGACGGCATCGAGCTCATCCATCTGACCACGCCCGGGCCGGTCGGCTTCGCCGCGCTCCATGCGGCGCAAGAGCTGCGTGTGCCGCTGATCGGCAGCTACCACACCAACCTGGGGACGTATCTCCGGATGCTGAGCGGTTCGCGGCGTCTCGAGCGCTGGCTCCGGTCGTACATGCGGTGGTTGTACGCGCGGTGCGAGCGGGTCTTCGTGCCCTCCGAGGCCACCGGGGCCATGCTGGTCGACGACGGCATCGATCCGGCCCGGATCGGGTTGTGGGTGCGCGGCGTGGACGCCGAGACCTTCTCGCCCCGTCATCGGTCTCCGGATCTGCGCGCCGCCTGGAAGCTCGATGGCGGTGCGCTGGCGCTGGCCTACGTCGGCCGCGTCTCCCGGGAGAAGGGGCTGGCGATGCTGCCGGATGTCGAGCGGCGGCTCTGCGCCGCCGGCGTCGAGCACCGCTGGGTTATCGTCGGCGACGGCCCCTACCGGCAGGAGCTGGAGCGGCGCCTCGACAACGCGGTCTTCCTCGGGACGCTGCTCCACCCGGACGTCGCCCGGCCCCTGGCCTCGGCGGACGTGTTCGTGTTCCCGAGCTGCACGGACACGGCCGGCAACGTCGTGCTCGAGGCGCAGGCGTGCGGATTGCCCGTTCTGGTGTCCGACCGGGGCGGACCGCGGGAGAACCTGCGGCCCGACGAGTCCGGGCTGGTCTGCCGCGGTGGGCGGGTGGAGGACCTCGCCGACGCCATCGTCGGGC
>Ga0209544_1000124_pt1 | contig 115954 bp, 112 predicted proteins | sample MesohylPK_FD_187297 | JGI IMG/M metagenome (GOLD analysis project Ga0209544, IMG submission 187297) | Host-associated microbial community of the marine sponge Aplysina aerophoba from Gulf of Piran - sponge mesohyl, lysed by proteinase K... | ecosystem: Host-associated > Porifera > Sponge >... | reverse complement strand
TCATCACCGGCCGCCGGAGCATCATCACCAGCAGCCGGAGCATCACCACCAGCAGCCGGCGCGGGCCCCGGATCATCATCATCATTGCCGCAACCAGCAGCAACCAGAGCAAGCACTGCGAACAGCGCAAGCCAAATCTTCCAATGCTTCTTAATCGGCATTCTTCCCTCCCCAATAAATTCCTCCCGCCAAAGGAGAAATGCCCAAAGTTGGCGATCCGAACGCTAGTCCATCAGTTCCCAAGGGACAAGAGCCGCCCCGGTTCAGTCGATCGCGGCTGTTGCCCCCTCCGGAGCCTCTTCGGGGTCGTCGATTGAGACATACACCTGGGACCGGTCGAATTCCGAGAGCACACTCGCTGTACTAGCAACGAGCAGAATCCCGGCAATCATGCACAAGAAAGAGCCAGCGCCAGTATTTACCTGGGCATCGGCAACCCTGATTGACGAAGCGATCCAGGTGGTTGGAATCACCATGAGCGCGACGCCAGTACTGGCGACGACTGCATTCCAACGCCAACGCCGTCGATACTGGCTCCCAAACAAACCTGATGCCGGCAGTGCAAAACAGAGGCCCAGACCAGCGAGCCCGACGGCCAGATAGCCGTATCCGGTACCGGTGCCCGCGAAGCCGTCGGTCACAACCTTGCCGGTCTGCTTGGCCTCATTTGCGATCCTGCTGATGTCTTGGGCCAGCTCGGCCGCACGGGATGGGTCGTCCCGGGCTTGTTGGCGCAGAGCCTCGATCTGCGCCTCCGCGACCGGATCAGGAATGATGCCTGCCCCGACACGGACATCGAAGAGCCAAGCCGAGAACCCGCATACCACGGCCAAGGCCACTACGGCAGCAGCTACGCCGATCTGACCGCGGGAGACTCCGGCCCGCAGCGGCCTGAGCGCTGTGTACGGTGCCCGCCTGAGCCAAATAACCGCGCCAATTGCGGCAACCGCAGCGCCCGCCGTCGCTACCCACGGACCGAACCCTTGGCTAAAGGTGGCGTTGGCCCTCGCTGGCGGCGCCCATAAGTAGGCGACGGCCGCCGCCAGCAATCCGAAGGCCAGAGCCATCATAACGTTGGGCCTGAAGAGGCGGGGTCCTCGACCCGGCTGTCTCAAGGTGTTCAACACAGTCGCGATGATCAAAAGCGCGAAACCGAGGACGGCTATGCCGTAGAACGACCCCCCGGACGCACTGAGGCCGTTGAAGTCACGCCCCGCCAGAGAATTTGAGAGTCGGGCAATCTCGTCGTCTATGTCGGCAACGGCGGCCGCGGCCTCGTCGTCTGAGAGACCCTCCGATCCGGCGGCGGCCAGCACGGCCACCCGCTGGTTCTCAAGTTGTTGGACTGCGACTGCGTTGTCGGCTGGCGGGCTGGCGCTGGCTGCTTGGAGCTCAACTTCGCCGGGCGATCCCACGGGGTCAACTTCGACGTACTCCCAGCGTCCCGTGTCCACCAGCCGGGAGTAGCCGGAGATCTTGCCCGAGTCGTGCCCCCATGGCAGAAACACGGCGATGACAGCAATGATCGCCCCAGCAGCTGCGATTGTCAGGCCGCGGCGCTCGGCCGCCGACAGCGGGGTGGGCTGACCACGCGTCTTGGCAACCGCGCCAATGACCGCGGCTTGCGGCAGCAGTGCCTCAGGGTCCTGGCGATGGGCCCAGGCCCGGCGAACACGGGTGAACAGATTCTCGGGATCGCTGTCTTCGGACTGCGAAATGCGATCCAGCACCAAAGCCACGATGTACAGAGCCAGACCGGCCGAGGCGCCTCCCGCGACATCGAGATTCTGGACTGCCCGAAAAACGAGCAGGCCGAGCCCGCCAGCCCCCATGATGGCGGCGATCCCCAGCATCGAGATTGACAACAGCAGCGTCTGGTTGAGCCCAGTCATCACCGCTGGTCGGGCCAGCGGAAGCTGAACGTCGGCTAGTACCCGCCACTCGGGCGCCCCGTAGGCCCGACTCGCCTCCACTACATCCTCAGGCACCTGTCGGATGCCGAGATTGGTCAGGCGTATCAGCGGCGGCACCGCAAACACCATGGTGACCATCGTGGCCGGCACGAGGCCAAGGCTGAAGAAGAAAATAACCGGCAACATGTAGACGAACGGGTGAACCACCTGCATGGCGTCCAACACAGGGCGAACCGAATTCCATACGCCGTCGATGCGTCCGCTGAGTATGCCGACCGGAATGCCGATAAAGGCGCAGAGCACGACAGCAACAACGATCATGCCCACAGTTAGAGCGGTTTCCTCCCAGTACTCTCCGCCCAGCAGGCCACAGAGCGCCAAGAGCCCGGCCACGAATCCGCCGACTTTGGCGTTGCGGAGCAGGGTTCCGAATATGAAGATGAGTGCGCACACGCCGATCCACGGCATGTCGGTGATCTGCCACCAGGGATAGTGGCCGGGGCCGTCTACAAAGTTGCGGAACAGGAAATCGAAGGGCCACTCGATGACATTGAGCAGCCAGTCGAGGTTGAGCTTGATCCAATCGACCATCTGGTCGATCCATTCCCCAAAGGGCACTTCCCACTGATCGAGAACCTTGTTGTCGGCAATGCCGGGAGACTCCGACTGGGCCAGGAGACTCACAGGAACACCTCCCTCTCGAAACCGTCAATGAGGTTTTCGACCCGGCCCATCTCCTCCATGATGTGACGGGGGTCGAGGTTCCCGACCAGCACTCCAGATTCATCGCACACTGCGATAGAAAGGCCGCGGCCAGCCGCGGCGTATACCTCGTTGAGCCTGTCGTCTGGGCCGCAGCGCTCGAAGTCGGTGCGTAACGCAGGGGCCAGATTAGTGGTGCCCATGGTCGCGGCTCGGGCTGCGTCTTCAACGGTGAGCAGGTGCGTGGGCGCCCCTGCGGCATTCAGCACGAACGCGCCTATGCGGTCGCCCATGGCGCCGAGAGCCTCGGCGATGGTGGCGCTGGCGGTAACGGGTGCAGGAGGTTGCATCACCTCGTGCACCTGGATGACCCGGCCTTGGTCGACGTCCTGCACGAACTCAGCCACATACCCGGTGGCCGGCTCGGTGAGAATCTCCTCGGGTGTGCCGATCTGCACGACGGCCCCGTCCTTCATGATGCACACCCGGTCTCCGATACGGAGCGCCTCGTTGAGGTCGTGGGTGATGAACAGGATGGTTTTGTGAAGCTCGCTCTGGATCTCCAGCAGCTCATCCTGCATCTGGCGACGAATCAGCGGGTCGAGAGCACTGAAGGCCTCGTCCATCAGCAGAATTTCGGGATCCGACGCCAGCGCTCGGGCCAGGCCCACCCGCTGCTGCATTCCGCCGGAGAGCTCCGACGGGATGTTCTTCGAATAGGCGTCGAGGCCCACCAGTGACAGCGCGCGCATGGCTGCGTCATTGCGGGTGGATTTGTCGACACCCTGAACCTTGAGGCCGTAGCTCACGTTGTCGATGACGTTGCGATGAGGGAACAGGGCAAAGTGCTGGAAGACCATCCCCATCTGGCTCCTGCGGAATGCCTGAAGCTCTGAGCCGTGGAGAGTCTGTACATCGGTGCCCTCCACCGTGACGGTGCCAGCAGTGATGTCGTGGAGCTTGTTGACGGTGCGGATGGCGGTGGACTTGCCCGACCCGGACAGGCCCATAACCACGAAAATCTCGCCCCTGGGCACCGAGAAGGAGACGTCGTGGAGGCCGACAACATGGCCGGTTTCGGCCTGCACCTCGTCTTTGCCCATCCCCGATGTGGCTAGTTCAAAGGCTCTTCCGCGGGGCTGGGGTCCGAAGATTTTGTAGACGCCGTCCAGCACGATGATGTCATCGCCCGCCTGTGCCATCAGGTTTCCTCTCCCCAGCCGATGGCTTCCAACCGTAGTAGGTGCAGATGTGCTATGCCGCGATCCCGCTCAGCGGCGGCGGCGCATACGGCGAGCGTGGGCTTCGAGCTGTTTGCGCTGCTTGCGGGTGAGGCTGTCCAAGCCTTTGCTGGATACTTGGTCGAGGAGGGCGTCGATTTCCGGGCTCACCGGTTCGCCCGCTGACGTAACCGACTGCAAATGGTCGCGGCCCCTAGACCTGCCGCGGGACTTTGTGGAGTGGGTGCGGGTCGACGACTGAGACGAGCCCGACGCCATCGACAGCTTTGGGATCCACGTCAGGTTGGTGGCGTAGCCGAAGGCCCGAATGCCGAGCAAGGCCACCGCAACCGTGCAGGCCAGCACGATCAGGGCAAACCAGTTGCGGTTGCCGAGGGCTTGGATGGCGTCGAGCCCGACGATGACCACGGCGATCACCCAGCCGGGAATTCCGGGCCAGAACCGGGCTTGGGCGTACTGGGCGGCAAAGGCCACCAGCACCCCGACTTCCACCATTCGCAGGCCAGCCACATAGCCGTTGACGCCAGCCACCGCCTCCACCGCAGTCACAATCACTGCGGGGACAAGCGTGAGGGCAACAAGGAAGAATGCGAATCGCCAGCGTCCCAGCAGCGACTCGATCTGGGAGCCCAGCATGTAGAAAATGGCGAACAAGATGATCGTCCAGAAGTGGGGTTCGTTGGGGATCGGCCAGGTGACCAGCCGCCAGATGTCTCCTTCCACCACACTTCCGAGTTGGTAGTCCTCCGAAATCAGCACCAACTCGCGAAAGATGGGCCCAAAGCGGCCTTCAATCCCCCAGATGATCATGGAGATGACGCCGAGGCCCACGACGAAGGCCGTGGTGGAGACGGCAAAGCCCCCGATGCGGAACCAGGGATCGTCGCTGTGGCCGAAACGCCGGGAGGAGTACACGGCTACTGATGGCGCATGGCGTGGGCCATCTCGGCTTCGAAGTCGAACGGGGGCGGCGGGCCGGTCTCGATGGTCAATGATGCCATGGCTTCGGGGGCCGGGGCGGGCGGGCTGTAGTCGTCGCAAACCGGGAAGGGGCGGCCGAAACCCACGGTGAGGAAGGCCCCGTCGGGGGCCCAGCTCAAGGACAGGGGCACCGGCTCGGCACCTTTGCCAATCTCGGCATCATCGGCGGTGAGCGTCACCGCGAACAGCCCCTCGTCGGTGGGAGTCACCTCTGCCCCAACAAAGCAGGCCCCGACAGGAACAGTGGCCGAAACCCTGCGCTCCCGTCCGTGTACCACCGCCACCCAACAGAGCTCGCCGCCAGCCAGAAACAGCGCCCACCCCGAGATCCAATCGCCCTGCTCGCAGATGACACCGGAGGCCCCCTCGGGCACACCGTCGGGAAAGGCGGCCACTGCCCGGTAGCCCCCGAACTGCACCGGTCCCGAGGCCTCATGAACTTGGTCGCCGGGGACCAGCTCGTAGCGAGATCTCAGCGACATCCACGGCACATACATGTGGGCGATGCGGTTGACCGAGGTGTCGTCGAGGGGAAGCACGCCGTTGCGGTCGGCTTCGGCATTCCAAAGCTCGACAAGCTCGGCCACTTTCTCGGGATGTTGGTCGGCCAGGTTGTGCGATTCGGTGGGATCGGCCACAGTGTCGAACAGCTCCCACTGGTCTTCGGCGAATACATGGCTGCCCACAATGGCGTCCCGCTCAGCAGCGGTGAGCTGATTGACGTGATTGGTGACCGCCTTCCACCCCTGGTGGTACATGGCCCGGCTGCCCCAACACTCGTAGTACTGGCTGGTGCGGTGGTCGGGAGAGCCGGCGTCGTTGAGCACCTCCCGCATGCTGGCGCCGTCTAACGACATCTGCTCCGCGCCGCTCAGTGTGGACGGAGGCGACACCCCGACCAGATCCAAGATGGTGGGCATTACGTCGGTCACATGGCAGTACTGGTGGCGCACTTCACCCTGGGCGGCCAGCCCGGCTGGCCAGGACAGGATCAGAGGGTCGCGCACACCGCCCTCGAATGTGTACCGCTTCCACCGCCGAAATGGGGTGTTGCCGGCCAGCGCCCACCCCCAGGGGTAGTGACCCGAGGAGCGGAAACCGCCGAGGTCTTCGTAGTGGGATAGCTCCAGCTCCAGGTCGTCGGGTTCGTCGCTGATGTAGTGGCGGATCTGGTTCCAGCTTCCGTTGGGACCGCCTTCAGCCGACGTCCCGTTATCAGATATCAGGGCGATAACGGTGTTGTCGGCATCGCCCGAGCGCTCCAAGTGCTCCAGCAGCCGGCCGATGTGGTGATCGGCATGGCTCAAGAACCCGGCGTACACCTCCATCATGCGGGCATACAGGCGCTGGCGTTCGGGATCGATCTCATCCCAGGGCTCAACCCACTCGGGACTCGGCGACAGCTCGATGTCGGATGGGAGAACCCCCAGCTCCTTCTGGCGAGCCAGCACCTCCTCTCGCCAGACATCCCAGCCCTGATCGAACCGCCCGGCGTAGCGGTCGATCCACTCCGGTGGTGCCTGGTGGGGAGCGTGGGGGGTGCCGGTGGCGTACCACATCAAGAACGGCCGCTCGGGGTCGGCCAGCCGCAGGGTGCGCAGATAGTCGATGGCTTGGTCGGCCAGGTCGTTGTCGAGGTGATACCCCTCCTCCGGAGTGGCTGGAGGCTCGATGTAGCTGGTGTCGCGGATGAGCTGGGGGGTCCACTGGTTGGTCTCCCCGTTGAGGAACCCGTAGTAGTGGTCGAAGCCGACCCCGGTAGGCCACGTGTGGTACGGCCCCGCCGGTCGTTGGTCGCGGGGGGTGAGGTGCCACTTGCCCACCGCATAGGTGGCCCAACCCTCGGTACCCAGGTATTGAGCCAGGGTTCCTGCCGATGCGGGGATCTCCCCGGTGTAGCCGGGGAAGTTGATGGGCATGTCGGTGAGCATCCCCACCCCTACCCGGTGATGATTCCGCCCAGTGAGCAGACAGGCCCTGGTGGGTGAGCACACCGCGGTGGTGTGGAAGTTGGTGAAACGCAGCCCCCGGGCGGCCAGGCGATCCAGATTGGGGGTGTCGATATCGGAGCCGTAGCACCCCAACTGGGCAAAGCCGAGATCGTCCAGCACGACAACCAGCACGTTGGGGGCGTCGGGGTCATACGGCCGCCGCACCGGAGGCGAAGTTGACTCGTTCAGTGTGAGCCCAATGCGATGCTCGGTCATACGACGGTGAGAATAGTCATTGCACCCTTTGATGCGGCAACAAGGTGCGATATGGTGAATACACGTAGTCAAAATTCAAAAGGTATGCCCATGCCTACATCAATCCGACTGGAGCCCGAAACCGAGGAGCGCATTCAACAGCTCGCTTCGCTGACCGGGCGAACGAAGGCATTTTACTTGCGCGAGATCATCGACCGCGGGCTCGAGGACATCGAGGACTACTACCTGGCCGCGGATGTTCTCGAGCGCATCCGCAAGGGTGAAGAGCAGATCCACTCTGCGGTGGACGTAAGGCAAGAGCTTGGCCTGGACGATTGACTACACCGACACCGCCAAGAGCCAACTAAAGAAACTCGACAAGACCTCAGCCCACCGAATCGTGGACTACATGGACAAGCGGGTTGCGTCGGCGGATCCACGTCGTGTCGGCCAGGCACTTACCGGGCCGTTAGGAAAGCTGTGGCGCTACCGGGTGGGGGATTTCCGAGTTGTCTGCGACATCCAAGACGAATCGGTGCGCGTGCTAGTGGTCAGGGTCGCAAAGCGCGACCAGGCATACCGATAGAGCTAGCTGAGGGCGAACCCCTCGTAGCCGGCGGCGGCCACTTCGTCGCACTTCTCCGCGTAGGGCGGGAAGCCGGGTAGGGGCATGAACACCCTCGTCTTGCCGGGGATGTTGGCCCCCAGGTACCAGGAATTGCAGGTGGGGTAGAGCGTGTAGCTGGCCACCAGGTTCACATGGTCCACCCAGGCCTCGGTGGCCTCCGCGGTGGCCTCGATGTGGCGGTGGCCGTTGGCCCGCATGAAGTCGATGCAGTCGCCGATCCAGTCCACGTGCTGTTCGATGCACACGATCATGTTGGCCAGCACCGAGGGGCTGCCGGGGCCGGTGATGGTGAACATGTTGGGGAATTCGGGCACACCCAAGCCCAGGTAGGTGCGGGGTCCGGCATACCACTGCTCGGAGAGGGGAAGGCCGCCCTTGCCTTGAATGTTGATGCGGAGCAGCGAGCCCGTCATGGCGTCGTAGCCGGTGGCGAACACGATCACGTCAAGGTCGAAGTGGGTTCCGTCGGTGAGCCGCAGGCCATCGGGGGTGATCTCGTCGACGACGTTCTCGCTGATGTCCACCAGGGTGACGTTGTCGCGGTTGAAGGTGACGAAGTAATCGGTGTCGAGCACTAGGCGCTTGCAGCCGATGTAGGTGGTGGGGATGAGTCGGTCGGCCACCTCGGGATCTTCGACGGTCTCGCGGATCTTCTCCTTCACGAAGTCGGCGGCAACGTGGTTGGCCTCGGGCGTGCGGGCGATATCGCCATAGGCGCCGAGGAAGGCAAAGCCGCCCATCTCCCAGCGGGTCTCGAACTCCTTGAACGCCTGCTCGACCTCGACGTCGAGAACCGACCCCTCATTCCAATCGAAGCGGGCGCCGAGCGCGCCCTGCTGGGTCTTGTTCTGCTCCCGGAGCCGGTGGTAGTCGGCCTTGACTTCGGCCTGCTCCACCGGGTCGAGGGGGTGGTTGCGGGCCGGGATGGCGAATTGCGGGGTGCGCTGGAACACGGTGAGGTGCTCCGCGGTCTCGGCGATCACCGGGATGGCCTGGATGCCTGACGAACCGGTGCCGATGATCCCGACCCGCTTGCCGGCGAAGTCGATGCCCTCTTTGGGGTAGCGGCCGGTGTGGCACACCTCGCCTTGGAAAGTGTCTACGCCGGCGATGTCGGGAACGTTGGACGACGACAGACAGCCCACCGCGGTTATGAGGTATTGGGCGGTGACATGATCGGTTTCGTCCACGTTGGGCGCGTGGTTGTGGTCGATGTGGTCGACCGCGGGTGCGCTGCTGACGTGCCAGTGGCCGGTGTCGTCGTCGAACGCGGCCTTGGTGACCATGGTGTTGAACTGGATGTCCCGGTACAGGTCGTACCGCTCAGCCACGTGCTGGGCGTAGCGGAGGATCTCGGGCTGGCCGGGATAGCGCTCGGTCCACTCCCACTCTTGCTCGAGTTCGGGGTCGAAGCTGTAGCAGTACTCCAGGCTCTCAACGTCGCAGCGGGCACCGGGATAGCGGTTCCAGTACCAGGTGCCGCCGACGTCGTCGCCGCGCTCGTACACCCGGGCGGTCAGCCCGAGTTGGCGCAGCTTGTAGAGCATGTACATGCCAGCGAAGCCGGCGCCGATAACCACGGCGTCGTAGTGGACAGGAGTGTTGTCGTTGTTGCTCATGGTGGTTTCAGTTGGGGTCGGGATGGGGGCTGGAACTCAGGGTTGGGGTTCAGGCTGCGGGGCGGAGCTTGTAGCGAACCGGCAACTTCTTGGCGCCGACAATGAGGTTGGATTCGGTGCGAACGGTCGGCCCCGCCGGCTCGATCTCGATGACCCGCTCGGCCAACTGCTTGATGAGGGCCTGAGTGCTGGCCCGAGCCAGATGCGCCCCCAGGCAATAATGCTCGGCCCAGCCGAATCCCAGATGACGGTTGGGATGGCGACCGATGTCGAATTCGTTAGGACGGTCGAACACCGTTTCATCCCTATTCCCTGAAGCGTAGAAGAACACCACGAAGTCGCCTTTCTTCACCGGCTGGCCGGCCACGGTGGCGTCGGCCATGGCGGTGCGCTTCATGTAATTGACCGGGGTGGACCAGCGGATCACTTCCTCCACCGCGTCCTTGGTCATCTCGGGATTCTCCTTCAGCCGCTGAAGCTGGTCGGGATTTTCGAGGAAAGCCTCCAGCGCTCCCGACAGGCCATTGCGAGTGGTGTCGTGGCCGGCGGTGAACACAATGAGGTAGTAGCCGAAGGTCTCGATCTCGGGCAGGGAGTCGCCGGTGGGCAGATGGGCATTGGCCAGCATGGTGGCCAGATCCTCTTGGGGATTGGCCCGGCGATCTTTGATGATGCGGTCGAACATGGCGTAGAACTCCATGCCCACTTCCGCACTGGCCTCATGGCGAGTCTCGGCCTCGCGCTGATAGTCGGGGTCGTCGCCGGACAGGAGCTGCTGGGTCAGAATCAGCAGACGCTCCTCGTCCTCTCGGTCGATGCCCAAGATGGTGGACAAGACCCGCAGCGGATGGCGCTGGGCGATTATGTCCACAAAATCGCACTCGCCTTCGTCGCCCAGGCTGTCGAGCAGGGCCTTGGCGCTTTCATTGACGATTTGGTCAAGCTGGCTGATGCCCCGGGGAGTGAAGAAGCCGCTGGCCACCTTGCGGTAGAGCCGATGATCGGGCGGGTCCATGCTGATGATGGTCCGCATGTCGCCGATGACGCTCCCGTACTGCTCCAAATCGGCGACCTGCTGGTCGGTGCGCACGGTGATGCTGTCGGCCTCGTTGCTGAACAGCTCGGGTTGCATGGAGACTTCGATGATGTCGGCGTGGCGGGTGACGGCCCAGAAGTTCTGGTAGCCGTCGGGTTCGCACCAGTGCACGGGAGAGTTCTGGCGCATCCAGGCCATCAGCTCGTGAGGTTGGCCGTTGGCGCCGTAGCGCTTGGGGGAGATGAGGTCTAGGGGGTCGACGTCCACGTATGAGACGTTAGATCGTGGGGAATGATTGATCCACAGCGCAGCGAGAATGTCGTTCTTCCAAAGGCGAGTTGGTGGCCTTAGTTGCTGGTGATGCCGCTTTTTTGGATGATGTCTTCGGAGCCTTCGAAGCCGCCGCCTAGGGCGTCGAAATCGACAGAGCCGATCGACAGGGCGGCAAGCGGCGGAAGTGCGGGGTTGAGTTCTACGCCGCCGGCTAGGGGGTACTCAAAGGTGTTGCGGGTGAAGTAGCGCTGTACCGATGGGGAGAGCAGGTAGGCGATGAGGCTCTGGGCTGCTTCCCGGTCGTCAACGCTGGCGGTCATGGTGGCGGCGGAGATGATGAGCAGAGAGCCGATGTCCTCGTCGGACAGGTCGTGGTTGGCTGCCCGATGGGCCGAACCGGCGTCAGCGGCCATCCGATAGTTGTAGTAGTGGTTCACCAGGCCCACATCGATCTCACCGCGATGAGCTGCCTCAACGATGGCGACGTTGTTGGGGTAGTAGCGGGCGTCGTTGGCCACCATGTCGTCGAGCCATTGAGTGGCTACGTCATCGCCGTATTGGTCGCGGAAAACGGTGAACCAGTCGAGGAAAGAACCGTTGGTGGCGGGGATGGCCACTCGGCCCCTCCACTCCGGTTTGGTGAGGTCGAACACCGAGGTGGGCAGATCGGAGGGCGGCACACTGTCGAGGTTGTGGACCAGCACCCGCTTGCGCCCGGAGAATCCGATCCAAGTGCCGTTGGCTCCCCGGTGCTCGTCGGCTACCAGGTCGAGCACGCTGGAGTCCATTGAGGTGAGCAGGCCCTTGGACTCGAGGAAGCCCACCGGGCCCGGCGACCGGGAGATGAATACATCGGCGTCGGTGCGATCGCCCTCGGTGTCGATCAACAGGGCCAGATCGGTGGATGAGGCCCAACGCACCCTCACACTGATGCCTGATTCACAGGTGAATGCATCCAGCACCGGCTTGATCAAGTTCTCGCTGCGACCGGAGTAGACGGTGACCGACGAGCCCGTGTCGTCGGCGCACTTGCCGTCGTAAATGGTGGCGGCGACGCCGTCCAATTTGGTGCCGCCGTTGCCACCGCAACCAGCAGCAACTAGGGCTACGACGACAACCACTCCGGCCAGTCCGACACGCGAAATCTTGGTCATGGGTGCGGAACCCTAGGGTGACTGCCTCAGGTTGTCAAGTTAGCTTAACAACATATGTGCAGCCTGCGACACATCACTAAGCGGCGGGTTTGACCGACTTCCAGTGCAGAGGCAACTCGACGTAGCCGTCGACAAGGCTGGAGTGCAGCCGGGGCAGAGTAGCGGGGTCGTCCACTCCCAGCTCTAAGCCTTCGAAGCGATCAACGATGGCCTCGAACATCATCTTTGCTTCCAGGCGGGCCAACGACGCACCGAGGCAGAAGTGGGGTCCGCCAGCACCGAAGGCCACGTGCTGGCTGGCGTCGCGGGTGACATCCAGCGTGTCGGGGTTTTCGAAGGCCCGCTCGTCCCGATTGGCCGAGGGGTACCAGATCACCACCGGCTCGCCAGCCTTTATCTCCTGCTCCCCCACCACGGTGTCGTAGGTGGGCCGGCGCACGAACTGGATCACCGGGGTGGTGTAGCGCAACAACTCCTCCACCGCATTGGGGATGAGCGACAGGTCATCTTTGAGCATCTGCATCTGGTCGGGATTGCGGATGAGCTCCAGTGTGCCGGTGGTGATGAGATTGCGGGTGGTCTCCGATCCGGCGTTTTGCAAGAGCATGAAGAACACGTCAATCTGCAACTGGTCGAGTGACTCGCCCTCGATCTCGGCCTCCATGAGCACGCTGATGAGGTCGTCGTGGGGCTCCTTCTTGCGGATCTCGCACATTTGGTCGGCATAGGCGAACATCTGCGTGCCGGCGTCGAGCATCTCCTCGGTGGTGTACTTCTCATCGAAGCCAAACGAGACCTCGGTCCAATGAAAGATCTTGTGACGGTCTTCCTCGGGCACACCCACCAAGTCGGCGATGACCTGCAAGGGCAGCTCCACCGCGATCTCGTTGACCATCTCGCAGCTGGTCTTGTCGGCCACCTGATCAATCAAGCGGTCGACTTGGGCCTGGATCTTCACTTCCAAGTCGCGCACCCGACGAGGGGTGAACCCCCGGTTGACCAGTTTGCGCATCTTGGTGTGATCAGGCGGGTCGAGGCTGATGAGCATTAGCGAGTTGGAACCGTCGTCAACTGCGGGGGGCTGGTCTCCGGCCAGAAACGGATTGGGCTGGTTCTTGAAGCAATCCGAGTCGCGAGACACCCGCTGCACGTCGGCGTGGCGGGCGACATTCCAGAATCCGCCCCACACTGGGTGTTCGCACCAGAACACCGGGTCGTTGTCGCGCTTGTGGCGGAAAAACTCGTGGGGGAATCCGTTCTTGAAGGTGGCGGGATTCCAGAGTTCCAGAGATTCCATTTCTGCCTCCTGAGTTCTCTAATTCGAGGGCTTACGGCCGATCACGGCTATTGAAACACTGCTCATCATGACAAATCCGGGCGCTCGAACCTGAGCCAGGGCGGTTTCACCGTCTTCGGGGGTCACCAGACCGGCCTTCACCAACCGGGGGATGGCCCGCTCCAAAGCCAAGAACCACCAGTCCCCATCGGGCTCGCCGGGGCGCATTGACCACACGTTGCCGATGATCTCGATGTCGGCTGCTCCCAGATCGCGGAAGCGCCCGGGCAGTCGCACCCCGTAGTTGGCGTCGCGCCATTCGGAGATGGCTCCTGTCGACGCATAGCGGTGGACCGTGGCGTAGGGCTCCGGCAGAGTCTGCTCGGCGAAGGACGCGAAGGCGCCATCCTCCACCACCAGCCAGCCTCCGGGAACCAGTGCATCCCACATCGCCTCTATCACTTGGTCGCGTTCGGGCAAATGCTGGAGTACCGCCCGGGTGTGAACAAGGTCGAACGCCGATTCGGGTACTGGGTCGCGGGTCACGTCGTGGTGCTCCACCACCACGTTGGGCAGAACCGGCCGGTGGAACTGGAGGTCTATATCGGTGGACCAAACTGAGCCTCCAGGGCCGACCCTACGGCCCAGCCAAGCCGATACCGTTCCGGCACCCGCGCCCAGTTCCCAGCACCGCCAATCCTGGCTCAGGCCTGTGCTGTCGAGGATTCGACGAGTGCGGGGGTCGCGGGCTTCGGCCAGTATTCCGAGGCGACGGCGCTCGATTTCCACCTCGTCGTCTAGGACTCCGTATCTCTCCTTGGCCAATGGCACTCCCCCTCTGTATTTGCCAACGCCATACCGTATCGTCGGTTCGTGGCTGAGAACTTAGAAGACACCCCAGAGAAGGCCGCGTTTCGAGCAGAGGTGCGGGTCTGGCTGGAAGCCCGAGCGCCTCTGCGGGAAGACGGCGACGGTTGGTCGACCCGGACCACTCATCCCGACGAGGACGCGGAAAGGGCCCACATGGACCGGTGCCGGGCGTGGCAGCGGGAGCTGTACGACAGCGGTTGGGCGGCCATCGACTGGCCGGTGGACCACGGCGGCGGGGGTGGTGAGCGGTGGCAGCGGCAGATCTTCCAGCAGGAGGCCGCCCAGTTCGACGTGACCAGCGGGTTTATCGCTGCGGGAATCGCCTTGGCCGGTCCGGCCATCGGCCACTTTGGTACCGAAGAGCAGAAGTCACGCCATCTGAAGCCCATGCTGCGAGGCGATGAGGTGTGGTGCCAGCTGTTCAGCGAGCCCGGCGCCGGATCAGACCTGGCCAATCTCTCAACCAGGGCCGAACGGGATGGCGACGAGTTCATCGTGAACGGACAGAAGGTGTGGAACTCCTCAGCTCATCTTTGCGACTGGGGAATCCTGCTGGCCCGCACTGACCCCGACGCTCCCAAGCACAAGGGGATCACCTTCTTCTTGGTGGACATGGCCACCGCCGGCGTGGACCCCCGTCCGATTCGCACCATCAACGGATCGGCCCACTTCAACGAGGTGTTCTTGAGTGACGTGCGGATTCCAGCCGAGAACGTGGTCGGCGAGGTGAACAGCGGATGGGCGGTGACCCGGCTGGTGCTGGCCAACGAGTCGACCATGATCGGCGGCGGTATGGACCGGGCCGACAGCGCAGCCAACCTGATCGCGCTGGCCCAACGGTGGGGAACCGCCCAAGACCCGGCGGTTCGCCAGGAACTGGCCCAGGCCTACACCCGGGAGAAGCTGCTCGACCTCATGGGCCGAAGGTTGCAGGAAGACGTGCGCCGCGGCCGCCAGCCCAGCTTCGACGGCTCGACGCTGAAGGTGTACTGGTCGGAAAGCCGCCGGGACCGGGGCAATCTGGGCGTGGGGATCCTGGGGGGCTACGGGGTGGCCGGCGACCACACCGACACCGAGGTGTGGGCCAACGAGGCGCTCAACCGGTTCTGGGGATCGATCGGCGGGGGGACAGACGAAGTACACCGCAACAACATGGCAGAGCGAGTGCTCGGACTGCCTCCCGAGCCCCGGGTGGACAAGCACGTTCCGTGGCGGGAGCAGGTGGGCTGAACCGGCTAAAGATGACTTCTTGTATTTACTTCTTGTTCATCTCAGTCGCGGTTTCATTCGCCGATCGCAGAAGTAAGCTGTCCCTAGATGGCTGATCAAGCCACTTTCGCAGAGCAGGCCATGGAGTACATGGATCAGCTCTACTCGGCGGCCCGGCGAATGACTCGCAACGCAGCCGACGCCGAAGACTTGGTGCAAGAAACCTATCTGCGGGCCTATCGGGGTTTCGGCAACTTCCAACAGGGAACCAACCTGCGGGCCTGGCTGTTCCGCATCCTCACCAACGCGTTCATCAACTCCTATCGGAGCAAGCAGCGCAAGCCTAAGTCGGTGGATCTTGCCGGGGTGGAGGACTTGTATCTGCACCAGCGTCTGGGGGGTGACACGAAGGCAGCACTCGGGGCCAGTGCCGAAGACGTGCTCATGGAGACGATCACCGAATCGGAGATCATCGACGCCCTAGAGTCGCTGCCCGAGGAGTACCGGATCACGGTGCTATTGGCCGATGTGGAGGGCTTTGCCTACAAAGAGATAGCCGAAATCTTGGACGTTCCCATGGGAACTGTCATGAGCAGGCTGCATCGGGGAAGAAAAACGCTGCAAAAGCGGTTACTAGAGTTTGGACAGACCCGCGGATGGGTCGATCCACCTGACCCAGACCGGGCGCCGGCTTCAGCTGGCATCTGATCTTCGGAGGCACCGCAATGAGCAGCGAGAGGCAATGCTTGGGGGTTCCCAATCAGTGCGACTACTCGCGCGAGCTCATCACCCGGGCTCTGGACGGCCAGCCCACATTGGAGAGCATCGGCCACGTGCGGGTCGAATTGGCCAACTGCCTCCCCTGCGTACTGGTCCTCGACGTCGAAGTTCGCTTCAAGCTGGCCATGAGCCAGGCCTGTCGAGAGTCGGCCCCCGCCGAACTGCAAGTTCGCATTACCGAGACCCTTCAGCGCGTTGTGCTCGACGACCTGGACATCGAGGACTTCTAGTGGTCCGCTGGTGAAACCATGACTGGATCATTTGGGCGCTCGTGGTTCTGGCGTGGAGTCGCCGACAACAAGTCGCCTAGGGTTGGCACATGGATTTGATCGCCGCGGTGGTGTGGCATTGGTGGATCGCCCTGCTGTTGGTAATCGGTGCAGTGCCCTTGGTGATCGCCACCATCGTCGGCTACTTCACCAAGGTGGTCGCACCCCGCTACGGCCCCCGACAGCAGCGGGATCTCAACGCTCAAAGCACCGAAGAGAACAGTTAGAACCGGCGGTAGCCTCCAGTGGTAGCAACGGCTGAGCCTGTCGACTGGAGGCTGGCGGAGCGGGTAGCCAAGAAGGTCGGGGGCCACGAGCCGTTCCTCGACTCCTACCACTACCGCAGTCTCGCTCCCGAGTTGGCCGAGCTGACCGCCCAAGCCGAGGACCTGGTAGCGACCGAAACCGGGCTGAAGTCGATGTCGGGCGCCGCCCGAGCCCAGGTGGCCACCCGGGCCCAATGGGTGAACGCCAATGTGGCCTCTTTCCAACGGCTGCTGCGCCCGGTGACCAAGAAGATGGCCGAGCGGGTGTCGTATTCGTGGCTCACCCCGGTGACCCAGCGGGTGAGCGGCACCGAGATGGGGGCGGTGCTGGGCTGGATGTCCACTCGAGTGCTGGGCCAGTACGACCTGCTCATCATCGAGGACGACCGTCCCGAGGATCAGGACATGGTGTATTACGTGGGCCCCAACGTGATGGCCCTAGAGCACAAGCACGGTTTCGACCCCCACCAGTTCCGCTTGTGGCTGGCCCTGCATGAGACCACCCACCGGGCCCAGTTCACCGGCATCGAGTGGTTGCGGCCCCACTTTTTGGGCTTGGTGCAAGAGGCCCTCGATGCGGCCGAACCCGACTTGGAGCACTTCAAGTTCGTGGCCAAGCAGGTGTTGGAGGCCCGTCGGAGGGGCGAAGATCCGCTGGCCGACGGAGGCCTTCCCGCCCTTCTGGCCACCCCTGAGCAAAAAGAGGTGCTGGATCGCATCGGAGGGATGATGAGCCTGTTGGAGGGACATGGCGACGTGACCATGGACCGAGCCGGGGCCGACCACATCCCCGACGCCAGTCGCTTCGCCCGGGTGCTGCGCCACCGCCGCAACTCGGCCAAGGGAGTGTCCAAGCTGGTGCAGCGCATCATCGGCATCGAGGCCAAGCTGAACCAGTACGCCGCCGGGGAGGCGTTCATCGCCACGGTGGAGGCCCGGGGCGGCCCCGAGCTCGTGAACCGGGCGTGGGAGTCGGCCGACCAGCTGCCCACCATGACCGAGATCCGCAACCCACAGCAATGGATTGACCGGGTCAACGGCACACCCGCGCTAGCCGGGTAAGGCTGAAATGATGCCGGCGCCGCCGGTTCAATGATTCCCGAACTGCTGGCCCGCTGCACCTTTCCCCCTGCCGGAACCGCGGTGGACTGCGCCGTGTCGGGCGGGCCGGACTCGCTGGCCCTTTTGGTGCTGGCCTCAGAAGCAGGCTGCCGGGTGACTGCCTGGCACGTGGACCACGGTCTGCGTCCGGGCTCGGCCGCCGAGGCCGACGTGGTGGCCCAGGCTGCTTCCCGCTGGGGTGCGGCCTTCGAGGCCCGCACGGCGTCCTGCGAGCCCGGCCCCAACCTGGAGGCCCGAGCCCGGGCGCTCCGCTACGGGGTGCTGCCCGCCGGGGTCCTCACCGGCCACACCGCGGATGACCAGGCTGAGACGGTGTTGTTGAACCTCATCCGGGGGGCAGGGCTGGACGGGTTGGCCGGCATCGATCCCGCCCGCCGCCCGATGCTGGGCCTGCGCCGCAGCGAGACGCGGGACCTGTGCGCCGAGAGCGGCCTGGAGCCGGTACAAGACCCATCCAACCTTGACCCCGCCCACCGCCGCAACCGCGTCCGCCACGAACTGCTGCCGCTCTTGTGCGACGTTGCCGAGCGCGACGTGGTGCCCATCATCGCCCGCAGCGCCGGGCTGATGGGGGGCGTCCGAGACCTGCTAGACGACCTCGCCGCGGCGATCGACCCCACCGATGCCAAAGCGGTGGCCCAAGCCCCCGAGCCTCTGGCCCAGATGGCGCTGCGCCGTTGGATCCAGGGCGAGACCGACGACGACCATCCTCCCGATGCGGCCGCCATCGAGAGGGTGTTGGCAGTGGCCCGAAACGAGGCCCGCTCCACCGATGTGGGCCGCGGCTGGCGGGTCACCCGATCCTCCCAACGGCTCGGCCTGCAAAGATAAGCACCACTAGGTTGGCCGCCGTGTCCAGCGAGGCGACCACCGGTAACGGCGACCCCGGCCCGATCCTGATCTCCAACGACGAGCTCGAGACCTGCATCGCCGACATCGGCTCTCGCATCACCAACGACTACCAGGGCCGGGCCCCCCTGCTGGTGGGGGTGCTGAAGGGGGCGTTCATGTTCATGGCCGACCTCGCCCGGGCCATCGATTTGCCGGTGGAGTTCGACTTTATGGCGGTGTCGTCCTACGGAAGCTCTACTCGCACCAGCGGCGTGGTGCGGATCGTCAAAGACCTCGACCTGGATCTGGCCGGCCGAGACGTGATCTTGGTGGAAGACATCATCGACAGCGGCCTCACCCTCAACTACCTCCGCAAGAACCTCCAAGCCCGCAACCCAGCCAGCCTGGAAGTGTGCGCCCTTTTGGTGCGCAAGGGCCGCCAGTACGAAGACCTCGACCTGCGCTACGTGGGCTTTGAGATCCCACCCGACTTCGTGGTGGGCTACGGCCTCGACGTCGGCGAGCGCTACCGCCAACTCCCCCACATCTGCCAATACCAGCCAAACAGCAATTCATAGACTTACCTGAAATACACCTTGATTCAACGAGTCAGGGTGTGGCAGATTAGGGCCCTCGGAGCGACTCGACGGCTCCCTCCCCCACCTTCCGGTAACAACCCATGCGGATGGCAAGCGAGGATCGTCGGCGGCAGCTCCCCTGGGTGGCCCTAGGGCTGACCGTCACCCTTACCGCGGCAATCATCTTCGCCCTCTGGGCCTCGTCGCTCAGCAGCCGCACCGCGGTGGCGGTGGCTAGCCGGGACATCGCCGTTGGATCGACGATCGAGATCGACGACCTGCGGGCCGTCGAAGTGGCCAGCGGGCAAGGGGCGGGATTTGTGCCCATGGCCGAATTGGAATCTGTGCTGGGCCACACCGTCCGGTCTCCCATACCTGAAGGAACGATCCTTCACCCCGGTCTGCTGTCTGCAAGCACGCCGATCACAGGCGACATGGCTGTGGTCGGAGCAGTGCTCCATCCAGGCGAATACCCAATCACGCACCTCGGGCCCGGCCAACCAGTCGGAGTGGTGATCACCAGCAACTACCACCCGCAGGGTGCTGTGGGGCTAGACGGGCAAGCGGCAGCGCCCAGCGTCACCAATTCGACCACCCGAGCCACAGTGGCTGAAGTGAGCGAAGTGCTGGATTCGGGTCGAGAAGCTCTGTTCGTGTCGCTAATTGCCTCTGGTGATGACGCGGTGCTCATCAGCAGGGCCGCGGCCTCAAACGAGTTGCGGCTGATCCTTTTGCCCGGAGAATCCCCCTCGGCAAGCGGCCTTCCTATCCACCAGACGACGGTGGAGGAAGCAGCTCGATGAGCATCATTGCGGTAGGAAGCGTGAAGGCCAGTCCTGGCGTCACCAGCTTGTCGGTTGGACTTGGACTGTCATGGGAGTCGAGTACCGGACGCCGAGCTGTTTTGGTTGAAGCCGACGGAGACGGCGGTGTATTGGCGGCTCGTTTCGGGCTGGCCTCGACTCCGTCGTTGGTGGAACTGTCGGGGATAGCTCGACACGAACTAACCATCAACAGGTTGCAGAACAACTGCCAATTGCTGGCGGGTCAGTTGCCTGCCCTGGTTTCTCCGGGTTGCGGCGAAACCACCACCTTGGTGCTTGCCCCGCTGGCGAGACGTCTGGCGGACGGTCTGGGCCGCCTTGACGGCATCGACGCCGTGGTTGATGTTGGTCGGGTACGGCCTCACTCCCCTGCTGTCGAGTTGATCAAGCATTGCAATCTGCTAGTGCTCGTCGCTCGGCCCCAGTTCGATCAGCTTGTCCCTCTAGTCCATCAAGCCCGAAGGATGATCGCCCATGACATCCCAACGGCACTGGTATGTGTGGGTGACCGGCCATACCCGCCGACGGAGATGGCAAAGGCCTCTCGACTCGATCTCTTGGGTGTCATGGCCCATGAGCCAAGAGCGGCCCAAGTGATGGTGGGGGGATTGCCCGCCCACCAGCGTCACCGTCGGCTGCTGCTGTGGCGAACCCTGGGCGAACTCGTTCATCGGATCAACTACCGCATGCAAGATGCGGCCACCGGTTGTGCGACCGCCTAGCGAGAGCCGATGACTGCCAGCCCCCACTTCAACCAGGTTCTTGCCATGGTCACCCGAGAACTCGATAGGGCCGAGACAAGCCAGTTTGACAATCGACTGGAACAAAAGGCGCTGGCCGGGCAATTCATCCTCGAAGCACTCGACATCATCGCCGCGGAGCGCGCCCGGGCGTTTCTTCCCCCCATCGACAACGCCGAGGAGTCACGGGTTACCGATGAGGTGTTGGCCACTTTGTTCGGACTCGGTCCGATCGACCGGTTGTTGGCCGACGAATCGGTAGAAAACGTAAACGCAAATGGATGTGACACGGTTTGGGTGCATTACGCGGGTGGGGCTAAACGACAAGCCGATGCCATCGCCGACTCCGACGATGAACTCATCGCGTTGATCCGCAGGGCAGCCGCACGGCTGGGACGAACCGAACGACGGTTCGACATGGCCAACCCGTTCTTGGACTTGCAGTTGCCCGACGGGTCTCGCCTAAACGCGGTGATGGCAGTGTCCGAACGTCCTGCGGTATCAATTCGCCGTCATCGCCACGAGCGGATCACCCTGGACGACTTGTGCGATATGGGCACCGTCGACAGCGGACTCCGAGATTTTCTGCGGGCTGCGGTGAAAGCTCGACTGAGCATCATCGTTTGCGGCGGAACCAATGCCGGCAAGACAACGCTCTTGCGCGCGCTTCTGAACGCCTGCGATCCCAATGAACGGCTGATCACCATCGAAGATCGGCTGGAGTTGGCTCTGAGTGCTGACTCCGACCGACATCGCGATGTGATCGAACTGGAAACCCGGACAGCCAATATCGAGGGAACCGGCGCAATCACCATGCAGCAGTTAGTGCGCAATGCCCTGGCCATGTCGCCCGACCGGTTGGTTGTAGGTGAGGTGAGAGGTCCCGAAGTCGTGGACATGCTGGCTGCGCTGTCGACCGGAAACGACGGGTCGATGTGCACCATTCACGCCAACTCTTCACAGGCGGCATTCAGCAAGATCGCCACCTACGCATTGCGCTCCGCAGAGCAGATCCCCGTCGAGGCCACCAATCGGATGGTCGCGGAGAGCATCAACTTCGTGGTCCACATGAGCAGGGGTCGAGACGGCCGCCGCCGGGTTGGCTCGGTGCGAGAGGTTACCGGCACTTCGATGGGCGACGTGAAGAGCGTGGAAGTGTTCTCGGACCACGAGTCAAACAAGGCTCGTCCTAGCGGTTCCCTTCAATCCTCCACCCTCTATCGGTTGGCCAACGTCGGTTTCGAGCTCACTGCCTCAGAGGTCGAAGCTGTGGGGGAGGACCAGAATTGTCCTCTTTGATTGGAGCGCTGCTGGGGGCTGCGGTGGGTAGCGGGGTCTTCACGGCCCTTGTGGGATGGCGCGGAACTCCGTCGTCCTCAGGCAAGCGCAGTCTGACTTGGTCGAAATGGGCGAGGGGTTCTGTTGCCTCACTCGTAATTCGATTTGCTGTGGCGGGCACCGGGTTCGTGGCCGCAATGGTGCTGACCGGATGGCCGGTTGCCGGACTCATTGCCGGCACCGCTGGATTCATCTCGCCCACGGTCTTGGGAGCCAAGGCCAGCCGTGATTGGGAAATCGCCCGCATGAACGCCCTGGCCACCTGGGTGGAAATGGTACGCGACACCATCAGCGCGGCATCAGGGCTGACCGAGGCTCTGAACGCCACGGCGGTTACCGCACCCATGCCCGTGCGCGCTCACGTGCGGTCCCTCGCGGCTCGGGCTGAGCGAGAGCCGCTTCCTGGGGCTCTGGCCAAGTTCGCCAACGAAGTCGACCACGCGGTAGCCGACACCGTTGCGGTAACACTGGGACTGGCAGCAGCCAACCAGGTGGGATCCTTGCAGGAGTCGCTGGCCGACCTTGCCGACAGCACACGTCAAGAAGTGTCAATGCGATTGCGGATCGAGGCCTCTCGAGCTCGGCAGTTCACCTCTGCCCGCTTCATTGCCGGCGTGGTGGCCGTGTTCTCCGTTGCCATGGTGGGCTTCAGCAGGCCGTACTTGGCCCCCTTCGACTCCGTGACCGGTCAGGTAACCCTTGCCATCATCGGTGGGTTGTTCATCGGGTCGGGATTTGCTCTCGTGAAGATGAGCAGGTTCAGCAGTCCGGCGCGAATTCTTGACGTTGGCCGGGCTCCCGCGACTCCAAGCACAGTCGGTGGGCACCAACAATGACGGTCGGTCTGGTACTGGGATCCCTACTCGGCCTTGGTCTAGCCACGATCTTCTGGGGATTGTTTCCACCCCGAGAGTCATTGCAGATCCGACTGAGCGAACTAGATCAGCCATTGGAGGACGGCCACCGATCAGGAACTCCCCGTGAGAGAATTGGACGGGCCGCGGCACAGTCGTTCGGGCCCTTGGGATTGCGAGGTCGCCGGGTCGAGCAAGACCTGAGAGCTGCCGGCCAAAGCCTGGAAGAGCTAGCCGTGGCCAAGCTGGCGATGCTGCTCCTGGGAGCAGGACTCCCTGTGGGCGTATGGATTGTCGCCTGGTTTGGTGGAGCGTGGGTTTCTCCGATTCTGGTGGTGGTGGCGTCAATCTTGGCTGGAGGACTCTTCTTTTTGGTCCCAGATCTGTCGTTGCGCGAAAAGGCCCGGCGTCGGCGCCGAGAGCTGCGCCACCAAATCAGCACCTACCTAGATCTGGTGGGCCTCCATTTGTCCGGGGGCTCAGGAATGGAGCGGGCACTTGCTGACTCGGCAGGGTGTGGTCTGGCCTGGGGCTTTGTCGAAATCCAGCGGACTTTGAGACAAGCCCAATTGGCCAACGAACCATCATGGACCGCTTTGGAAAAGCTGGGCCACGATCTTGGCTCCACAGAAATGGAGGAGCTTGCCGCTTGGCTATTGCTTGCCGGCACCTCCGGATCCCACGTTCGATCGTCCCTGCACACCAAAGCCCGAGGCTTGCGAGAGCGAGCACTTAACGAAGCAGAGACGGAGGCTCAGCAGGCCACCGAGCGCATGTCGCTCCCCGTCGTACTCATGTTCACGGGCTTTCTGGGGCTGATCGGCTATCCGGCGATTGCCGCCATCGTCAGCGCATGATCGGTTCAAAGAAACTTGTTCGCAAGGCAGAGGCATCCGCATATCGGCGCTTAGAACCGCCCCCACCGAATAATCGCAGGAGACTCAAGTGAAAGCGGTAGTCAAATTCCACCTCTTGCTGGCCGCATCGCGGAATGGGTTAGAGGAACGAGTGCGAAGGGCATGGCAAGACGAGCGGGGTGACGTGACCTCGACTGTGATCATCATCGCGGTCCTGGTAGCCGCCGCGGTTGCTGCTGGCGTGGTCATCACAACCTTTATCTCCGGCCAAACCAGCAAGATCAGTTGACCTACAGCGGTGGGATCGACCAGAGAATGGACAGCGAGCGCGGCGAAACGACCACTGCGGTCTTGGCCGTTCCCCTTGCCATGTTCATGATCCTCGTCGTTGTCCAAGCAGCCTTGGTCTTTCACGCGCAGGCCATAGTCGACGCTTCTGCCCACGACGGAGCCCGGGCCGGCCAAGGCGAACGAGGCACTGAAGAAGCTGCCCGAACAGCAGCCCGGTCGGTCATCGGCACAAGCGCGGGCAACCTCCTGTCGGACGTGAACGTCACCGTTCGAACGAACCGATCGCAACTATCGGTGACAGTGCAGGCCTCGGTGAAGTCCTTGATCCCGGGGTATGCCCCGACCATTTTGTCAACCGCGGTAGGTCCCCGCGAGGTCTTCATTCCCGGGATTCGAAAATGAAGGGTAACCCTCCGGGGCGCCAGCGGTTCGATGATGCATTCGAGCGGGGCAGCAGCGTGATTGGGCTGGCAGTCCTCACCCCCGTCATGGCCACGGTCTTGTTCCTTGTCGTAGCCGCCGGTCGAGTAGGGGTGACCGAGAGCAAGTTGACGATCGCTGCCGGCAGCTCCGCCCGAGCCGCCTCCCAATACCAGTCGGTTGCGGCGGCCCAAGCGGCAGCCACCACGACTGCTGAAGCTTCCTTGGGCCAGTTGAATGTTGGCTGCCAAGGCGGGCCACAAGTTCGCATACGACAGATGGACCTTCAACCGGGAGGGAAGGTGCATGTCCAGGTGTCATGTGTCGTTCGGTTGTCAGATCTGACCTTGCTAGACATTCCCGGCAGCCTGACCGTGTCGGCGGACTCCTCGTCAATGGTTGACCGCTACCGCAGCGGAAGCACGTAATCATGCCTCGATTCGCTCCAAGTAGAAGTTTGGGCAATCCCCACTCCTTGAGATGCCAACAGCGGGGACAGGTCACCGTGGTGTTTGTCATCTTGGCTGCGGTGCTGGTCATGCTCGCAGGGCTGACGTATGACGGAGCACAGATATTGATTGCCCGACGGGAAGCCTCCACCCTGGCTTTCGAAGCAGCCAGAGCTGGAGCCCAAGCAGTGTCAACCGAAGCCATGTATCGGGAAACAGGGAACGTGGTCGTTGATCCATCACTGGCTCGAATGGCGGCCTCCGAATTTCTTGGGCAACACCAAGAGTGGTCGATATCGGTGAAGGGAGACACGGTTTCAACGACCGTGTGGTTGATTCAACCCCTCCAAATCCTGTCAATGCTCGGCATTGACTCGCGCCGGGTGGCTGGTACCGCCACCGCCCGAGCAGTTCAGGGCATCAGCAAAGGAGATGACTTATGAATCTGAACGAAGAAAACCGCACGGAACTCATCCGCGGCTTGGCTTCTGCCGCTTTGCTCGCCGGGTTGCTGGTCGGCCTCCCAATACTCCTCATAGTTGGGGTGGGATGGCCACTTCCCCAAGAGATTCCATCGGGGTCGGAGGTAGCAAATGCCCTCAAGACAGGGGCCATTCCCCCATCCCTGATCCTGAAGTCGATCTCCCTCGTGGTTTGGGTTCTCTGGTTGCAGATGCTTGCCGGCGTAGCCATAGAACTGTGGGCCCATCTTCATGGTCGAGTAGCCCCCCGAGTTGCTTTCGTCCCTCTGTTCGTACAGCGCTTGTCAGCCCGAATAATCGGCACCGCCCTGGTGATCGCATTTTCGATTCAACATCCTGGGGTTGCGATGGCCGACAATCAGGATCTCCTGGCACCAGCAAGCACTGAGACGGAAGTTGGACAGTCATGGGAAGTTGCATTTGAAGACGCGGAAGGCCGACTTGCCCCAGATGCAAATAGGAGCGAAGCCAACGCCACGCTTGGGGAAGAACCCACTGACGCAGAGCCGCTAATTCATACGGTAGGGCGACGCGACAGCCTGCGAATGCTCGCCGAACGGTATTTGGGTGACCCCAGCAGATGGAATGAGGTGTTTGTGCTCAATCAAGACCAACCTCAGGCTGTTGGGGGCACTTTGACCGATCCTGCGCGACTTCAGCCGGGATGGGAATTGGTCATGCCCGCTGATACACACCAGGAATTAGCTGTGTTCGATGACAAGAAAGCCCCGGTGAATAGCCCGCCAACCCTGGTTCCTCTCCCCGAACCCGATGACTCCACGATCACCGTGCAAAGCGGAGACACATTGTGGGGGCTAGCAACCCATCATCTCCATGACCCGGAAAGGTGGATCGACATCTTCAATTCCAACCGGGACATCATTCAAGATCCCAGCGTGATCATGCCTGGATGGCAGCTTCAACTCCCAGCCCATGAACCGGAGATCCAAATGCCGCCGTCTACTGATCCACCTTCCAAGCCGCTGCCAGTATCGACTGGCCGTCCCGCCCCGGTGATGGCCTACTCCGCCGCCAGACCGACCGTCGTGACCAGCGTTATCCCGGCAGAAACCGAAGGGCAGCCTGATTCCGGCAGGCAGACCGTCATCGCGATCGGCGGTCTAGGAGTATTCGCCAGCAGCCTCGGTTGGGTGTTGGCTCGGCTTCGGCGGACTCATCGCCGCAGTCTGCCAAACCTTCGCATACCTGCTTCGCCCAGCGCTGAAGCGGTTCATGTGCAACAGCAGTTGGAGGCTGCATTCGACCCTGACAGCGCTCTGTTCTTGGACGCATCATTGAGAGTGCTGTCTTCTCGGGTCTTAGGCACTCCCCCACTCGAGATCATTGGAGTGAGCCTGGATTCACACAGCGTGTCAGTTCTTCTGGGCACGCCCGCTGAGGCACCTTCCGGGTTCGTTGTCGGCGAAGACGGCATGACATGGAGGCTGTCGAGGGACGTTGAGCTGGAGCATCTCCTGGCGGAGGCAGACGGTGTGCCAGCACCACTTCCCGCTTTAGTCACCGTTGGAAAGAGAAGCGGCCACGAATTCTTGTTGAACCTCGAATACATAGACGCCCTGAACTTGGAGGGTGACAGCGAAGCAGTTGGCGACATGTGCGCCGCAATGGCTACCCAGCTGGCCAGCAGCCACCTAGCCGACGATCTCACCGTGCTGTGCGTTGGCTTTGGCCAGGCCCTGACTGCGTTTGAGCGAGTTGACTACGTCTCCGACGTGACTTCGGCAATCGAACGGATCGAATATCAAAGGAGCCAGAACCGAGCACTGCTGGGAAGCCATCCCCCTCCAGCCATCACCAGATTCGGAAGCAGCGGTGACTTCTGGCATCCCACTGTGGTGCTGGTGTCCAACGCCCTCCAAGAGGAAGAAGCTTCCCGCCTTCTGGAGGTGTGCGGTTCGTCGGTCAGCATCGTGGCTCACGGACTCAAGGGCGCGAATTGGAAGGGGTACTTCGATGAGCGCGGCTTGTTGCTAGAGCCAATCGGCCTTCAACTGGAGCCTTTTGGCCTTTCTGGTGATGCTGTCGCGGCAGTCGCCGAACTGGCGGTTTGTGCCAAGGAAATCCAAGGAGTGAGTCCGGCTGTGGCGACATCGATCCCGCCAAATGGTGGCCCTCCTCTCATTGACCCCTTGCCCGTCGATTTAGAAGTTCGGGCTATGGGAAGCGTGGATGTGCTGGGGGCGGCGCGTCAGTTCGAATCGCGTCGCGCCCTAGATTTGGTGGCCTACCTGGCCTTCCATCCTGAGGGTGCTGACGCAGATCAGATAACGGCCAACATCTGGCCACCTGACAAACCTCCCTCCCGTTCAACTCTGGCCAACACTGTTAGCCGGGCCCGCAAGGCGCTGGGGTTCAACGACGATGGCGAGCATTACCTGCCCAGGGTGGGCCCAAGGGGTATTTATCGTCTGCGACCGGAAGTGGGGACCGATGTCGGCAGGTTCAAGGACCTCGTTTCCGCTGCTCGCTTGGATCCCAGCGAACGCGGGCGAGAAATGCTTCAAACTGCTCTTGAACTTGTGCGAGGAACCCCATTCGCCGGAGGAACTGGGGACATGTACCGATGGGCCGATTTCGGCCTGCGCACCCAAATCGACTGCCTTGTGGACAATACGGCCCACGAGTTGGCTGAGAGGTGCATAGAGGCGGGTGACACTCAGGGCGCCCGCATGGCTGCCCTAACCAGCCTCCGGGTGGTGGGGATATGCGAGCAGTGCTATCGCTGGCGGTTGACCGCCTCGGCGGAAAGTCCCACCGAGATACGCCACGTCATGGTCGAATTGGTGGAATTGCTCCGCAGAGAGAGTAAGCAGCCAGAGGCCGACGACTTGGTCAGCCCCGATCTCATGGAACTATACGATCGGTTGATGTCCTCCCGAGCTGTGTTTAGCTAGCCGGGGGCGGCGATTCTGCTTTGCGGTTGCGGCGGCTGCGGATCCACCAGATGAGGGCGGCGAGGGCGGCGATTATGGGCAGGAAGGGCAGCAGTACACCGACCACGATCAGTACCACGCTGAACACGGCCACCACGCCGCTGGCGCCGTCGGACACTGAGTCGCCGAAGCCGGGCAGGGCGTCGTCGGTGTCGACTTGCACCCACACCACCGACTCGCCCCACACCTCATCGAGCGCAGTGCCGTCGAAATCCACCGGCGTGGCCAGCACTTCGAGCTCGATGGGCAGTCCCCGGGTGGCCACCCGGCCGGCCAGGCGGCCCTCTTCGATGGGGAGCTCCAGCACCGCGGCCATCAACTCGTTGGCCTCGATGCGGTTGAAGTTGCCCTGGACAGGTCGGAAGTTGTCGAGGTTGAGGCGCAGGTTGCGGGTGCTCACGTCCACGTCGGTGAGCGCTGAGGTGCCGGTGTTCTCCACCTCTAAGCAGAGGTAGACGCTTGCGTCGGGCTCCACGGTGATGTTCTGCACGCCCAGGCACGGGTCTTGGGCGTCCTCGGACACCCAGGCCGTGACCCGGATCCCGGTGTCGGGCAACACGGTGGGCGACTGGGTGATGGTGAGGGTGATGGTGGCCAGATCCACCTGGTCGCTCAGGGTGCGGAGCTGGCCCCGCAGCCGTTCCAGAGTGGTCTCCCGGTCGAGCAGCTCGCGCTCGAGTTGGGCGACGTCTTCGAGCTGGGTGGCCTCCTCTAAGAACTTACGGAGACGGGTCACGCTGGCCTCGGCGGTGATGATGCGGCTTTCCAGATCGACGATGATCTCGGTCACGTCGTCGGAGCTGATGACCTGATCGATCAGCTTGCCCACCCCGGCCAGGCGTTCGAGCGCGGTGGAGAAATCGCCGGGCAGCACCTTGAAGGTGATCTCGGTGCGAGGGCGGGGCTCGGTGCGGGTGGACTGGGAGAACACGATCCCGCCCAAGCCCTGCACGATGGCCACCGCCTCGCGGTTGGCCGCGGCCACATCGTCGGCCTGCACCTCGATGGTGGCCCGGTAGATGATGTCGCGGCCCAGATCGGCAGGCGTGAGGGCAGTGGGGACGGCGAGGCCGCTGTCTTCACTCAGCTCAACAGGTTCGGGCCGGGCCAACGCGGACTCTTCGTCCGCAGCTTGCTCAGAAACGGGACCTCCGCTGTCATCGGTGGCCATTGCCGATTCGGGTGCGGCCATATCATCAGCGGGCGCATCCATGCTGACCGCGGCATCGTCGTCGTTGCCGGGGCTGCATGCGCTGAACAGCACAAAGAACGCGCTGAGCAGCGCCAGCAGCATGAAGCCCAGGGGGCGGCGCTTGGACTTGGTTGCAGTGGGGTTCGCGTGGTGCATGGGTGTCCTCCCCCGTCGATCGGTCATACCTATGACGAATGCCGGAGTGGATTAGTTCCCGGCCTAGTTACACCTGGTTCAACCATATACACCCTGAGGGTGAGTACCCTCAGGGAATCAGGGGCGCAGCCGACGACACCGACCTTGTCAAGAGAGCCCAAAAGGGCGACCAGGCCGCGTTCGATGACCTGCTGCGGCGGCACTACAACCAGATCTACGCCATCTGCCGGCGGCTGGCCGGCAACGAGGCCGACGCCTCAGATGCCACCCAGGAGGCCCTCATCACCCTGGTGCGGCGCATCGATCGCTTCGACGGGCGCTCAAAGTTCACCACTTGGATGCACCGGGTGGTGACCAACGCCTGCCTCGACGAGCTGCGACGCCGGGGCCGGCGGCCAGTGCCGGCGCCAGTGGAGGAGCAGCCCCTAGCGGCCGTCGAGCGGCCGGTGGCCGACTCGGTGAGCGATCGGCTGGACATCGAGGCATCCCTGGCCCAGCTCCCCGAGGCATTCCGGGTGCCGGTGGTGCTGTGCGACCAGATGGGATTGAGCTATGAGGAGATCGCCGAAGAGTTGGACATCGCTCCCGGGACAGTCCGGTCTCGCATCTCCCGGGGACGCCGGCGTTTGGCCGAATTGATGAGCGGGAACCCAGATGACTCCGGCCAACGTCACACTGGGGAGCAACCATGAGCGACGAGCGCCGCGAGATGACCCCAGAGGAACTAGACGAGCTGGCCTCCGCCTATCTGGACGGGGAAGCCACGCCAGAAGAGGCCGCCCTGGTGGAAGGCGATCCCCGCTTGCTGGAACTGGTGGAAGAGCTCCGGGCCGTCAGAGATCTGGTGGCCTCCCCGGTGGAACCGCCCTCCGACGAGGTGCGGGATCAGATGATCGCCCAGGCACTGGACCACCGAGCCCCGGTGGTGTCGCTGGAGACAGCCCGCCGCCGACTGCGGTCGGTACCTCCACGAGCACGGGTCATTTTGGCCGCAGCCGCAGTGGTGGCAGCCATCACCATGGTGGGCGTGACCCTGTTCGAGCAGACCGGCGACGACGATCAGTTCGCAGACGATTCGGCGTCGGCCCCGGCGATGGCCGACGCACCGGCAGATGCCGTCCCCGAGGCACCACTTGCTCCCGAGCCCCAACCCGAGAGCGCAGAGCCAGCCGAGAGCGAGGAGCCTGCCGAAGATATGGCAATGGAATCGGCTGCTCCAATGTCGGATGACGCCGACGCCGCTACAGAGGCGCTGCCGGAACCCATCGATCTGATGGGGCCCGCAGAAGAGTCTGCCGCTGTGGCCGCCAGTCCCGAATCGCTTGAAGACGAACCCGCCGATGAAGCCCCCAGCGATGACTCAGAAGAACCAGAGCCGGCAATGGCCGACGAGCCAGCAGAAATCGTGCCCCTTTCTGAAGAGGCCGCCTTGGTGTTCGCCAGCGAGGCTGATCTCATCGTCCACGTTGTACAGGTGGCGGAGGATCTCACCGCTGCTCAAGGCACAGACCAAGCCGATGCTGCCGCCCGACTCGACCTCTTGGACTGTCCTCTGACCGCCGACGAGAAGCTCGAACTGCTGACCCGATTCGATGCAGTGGTGGAAGGAACCGGATCCCAGGTGTCGGTGTACCTCGGCGAAGGCGAACTGCGATTCACCCAGACATCCCCGCCGCCCGACTGTGAGCTGTTCAATTCCCACACATTTCTCGACTGGCCCTAGCCTCTCCCCCCTATCCCCCAACATCGGATATGACACAGCTCGGCGGTAGTCTGAACACCTATGGCTGATGCCGCTGAGCCAAAAGAAGAGGCGACGACCGCTTCGATGCTGGGCCTGTCTGAAGACTGGCCCGAACAGGCTGCTGATGCCGTCGTCAATTCTGTAGACAAGGTCCGCGATGTGACCTCCGGGCCAGTGGTCGGGGCTAGCCGCATGCTGGCCTACGTCGTTTTCGGGGTGTTTCCCCTGATAATCGTGCTGGTGCTGGGCATAATCGCCGCGGTGCGCGGCCTAGAGGTGGCCACCGGACGGGCCTGGGCAGCTCACGGCATCCTCGGGTTGTTCTTCGTTTCGCTAGGCGCCTTCGCCTGGTCGAGGCGGCCCTCATGACCGACGCTCCCACAACTGATCAAGGCATCCGCGAGGTAATCATCATCGGCTCAGGGCCAGCCGGGCTTACCGCGGCGGTCTACACCGCCCGGGCCAACCTCTCTCCCCTGGTCATCGAGGGCGAGCCGTCGTCCACCAGCGACCAGCCCGGCGGACAGCTGATGCTCACCACCGACGTGGAGAACTACCCCGGCTTCCCCGACGGGGTGATGGGCCCGGAGCTGATGATCAAATTCCGAGAGCAAGCCCAGCGGTTCGGCGCGGAGATGCTCACCGAGAAGGTCAGCCGGGTCGACCTAACCGGTCCACCCCACGGCGTGTGGGTGGGCGACCCCGACGCCCCCGAGCCCACCTACCGGGCATGGGCGGTAATCGTGTCGACCGGAGCCCAGTCGATCATGCTGGGCCTGGAGGCCGAGGAGCGGCTGATCGGACACGGCCTGTCCACCTGCGCGACCTGCGACGGTTTCTTCTTCCGGGACCAGCACATCGCCGTGGTGGGTGGCGGCGACTCGGCTATGGAAGAAGCCACCTTCTTGACCCGTTTCGCCTCCAAGGTCACGGTAGTCCATCGCAGAGACGAGTTGCGGGCCTCCAAGATCATGCAGGATCGGGCATTCGCCAACGACCGCATCGAGTTCTTGTGGAACAATGTGGTAACCGACATCCGCGGTGACGACAAGCTCGCCGGCGTCGATGTCCAGAATGTGGTCACCGGCGAGACTTCTGCTCTAGACGTGACCGGGCTGTTCATTGCCATCGGCCACCGGCCCAACACCGACCTGTTCGAAGGTCAGCTGAAGCGCAAGGAAAACGGGTACCTGGTTACCAAGCCCGACTCCAGCCACACCGATGTCGAGGGCGTTTTCGCCTGCGGCGACGTGCAAGACGACATCTACCGCCAGGCGGTGACCGCCGCCGGCTCAGGTTGCATGGCCGCCATAGATGCCGAGCGTTGGCTGGAGTCCGCCGGACACGGCTAAATCGAAGATCCGCTGATAGGCTGATCGCTCCCCGACCCCCGCAAACGAAGGGATCCCAAAGATGGCTGAGAGCATCACCACGCTCACCAATGAGACCTTTGATGAAGTGATTGGCAGCGCGGAGCTACCGGTCGTTGTCGACTTTTGGGCTGAGTGGTGCGGCCCGTGCAAGATGATCGCCCCAATCCTCGATGAGATCGCCGTCGAGAAAGCCGGCGTGCTCAGCGTGGCCAAGCTCAACGTGGACGATGCCCAAGACGTTGCCCTGCGCTACCAGGTGATGAGCATTCCCACGCTGATCGTGTTCAAAGATGGTGAACCGGCCAAGCGGATCGTGGGGGCCAAAGGCAAGCAACAACTGCTCCAGGAGATCGGCGAAGTCGCCTTTTGACGGTCTACTTTCGCTCATCGCCTGCGGGGGGCTGACAAGCACGAATACGAGGAGCGCCAGAATTGGCCGACGACCATCTACCCACGCTGAAGCGGGGAGACGAGAGCGACGATGTCGTACTCCTGCAACAGAAGCTGGCGTCGGCAGGTTTTGCCCTGGCACTATCGGCAAACGGATCCTTTGATGCCTCCACCGCGTCGGCGGTAGCTGATTTCCAAGCCAGCCGAGGCCTCAGCGTTGACGGAATCTGCGGGCCTCATACCTGGACTGCCTTGCAGGAGGCCAGCTGGTCGCTTGGCGATAGACACCTCTACATGAGCCACCCCATGCTGCGGGGTGACGACGTCGCCGAATTGCAGCTCCGGCTGGGGTCGCTGGGATTCGATGCCGGAAGGGTGGATGGGATTTTCGGGCCTAACACCGCCGACGCGATGGAAGAATTCCAGCTCAACAGCGGCCTCGTCGCCGATGCGGTGTGTGGCCCGGCCACCACCGCCGCCCTAGTGCGCATGTCGGCCAGAGTCACCCCCGCCACCGTGGCCGCCGTTCGGGAGCGGGCAAAACTCCAGCTAGCGCCGCGAAGACTGACCGAACAACACATAATGATCGCTTCGACGAGCACGATGGCCGCAGTAGCCGGAGAATTGGCCACTGGCTTGCGGCGCTCCGGTGCGGCAGTTAGCGAGGCCTGCGACTGGACAGAGGCCGACCGGGCCGACGAAGCCAACCGTCTGGAAGTGGACGTATACCTGGGATTGCTCCCCTCCGACGACCCTGCGTGTCGAGTGGCCTATTTCGCCACCGAGGGATTCGTCTCTCCCGGCGGTCAGCGGTTGGCCAGCATTCTAGGCCAAAGGCTTCCTGCGGCATTGGGCACCGATAGCGCCGATGTAAAGGGAATGCGGTTGCCGGTGCTGCGACACACCCGAATGACCGCCGTCCAATGCCTCATGGGCCCCCCCGGCCTAGTGCATGCCCGCCTCTCCCCCTTAGCCCGGGCCATAGAAGGCTGCCTTGCCCTATGGGCAACCAAGCCTGCTTGATCAGGCCTGGAGCATCACCCGGTAGATGCGCTCCAAGTCATCCAGATCAGCAAACTGAATAACTACCTTTCCCTGACCCTTACCGAGCGACACATCCACCTTGGTGCTGAGGTGTTCACTCAACAGGCCCTCCAACTCGAGTACCGCTGCTCCCCGATCAGAACTACTTGACCGCTCCTCGGGTTTCTTGGCGTTCTTGGCTGTTGAAGCTCCATCGCGAGCAGCTTCCTCCACCATCCTCACGGTGAAGCCATCTGCCACTGCCTTCTTCGCCAGCTTGATCAAGCGTTTCTCGTTGGCAACGCTCAACAGCGCCCGGGCATGACCCGCCGACAGCGAGCCCTCCACAACCATCGCTTTGACTTCGCTGGGGAGTTGCAAGAGACGCACGGTGTTGGCCACCGCAGATCGGCTTCGGCCCAATCGCTTCGCCACGGTGTCCTGGGTAAACCCAAACTCCTCAATCAGCTGGTGGCACGCAGCGGCTTCTTCAATGGCATTCAGGTCTTCCCGGTGCAAGTTCTCCAGCAGGGCCTGCTCTAAGGAATCAGCATCTTCTGCGGTGCGGACAATGGCAGGGATCCGCTCGAGTCCAGCCTGTCTTGCTGCCCGACAACGCCGCTCGCCGGCGATTAGCTCGTATTTGCCGTTGGAACTAGGGCGAACCAACACCGGTTGAAGCACGCCAACCTCGCGAATGGACTCGGTCAACACGTTCAAGGCTGCCTGATCGAACTTGTCCCGAGGTTGATACGGGTTCACGGAAATGGCGTCGAGGGGGAGTTCCAAATAGGTCGAGGTGCGGGCGCCATCGTTCATCGACGGGGAATCTGAAATGAGAGCGCTGAGTCCCCTACCCAACCCGGGCGAGCGTGCCATCAGCAACCTCCTTGGCTAGTTCGCGGTAGGCCAACGCTCCCCGCGACTTCGGATGGGTGATGGTGACAGGAGCTCCGTACGACGGTGCCTCGGCCAACCGAATATTCCGGGGGATCATCTGATGACATACCTTGTCCCCAAAGTAACTACGGATCTCCGAGGCCACCTGGGCGGAGAGCTTGGTACGTCCGTCGAACATCACAAGAACGATCAGGGAGATCTCCAGGTCGCTGTTGAGGCTGTTGCGAACCAGGTCGATGTTTCTCATCAACTGGCCGAGGCCCTCCAGTGCGTAGTACTCGCATTGGATGGGGACCATGACTTCCCGGGCCGCGGCCAACGCATTCACGGTGAGCAAGCCAAGCGATGGAGGACAGTCCACAAAGACAAAATCAAAATCGCCTCTCACCGTGGCCAGGGCGGAGTCGAGCCTGCGCTCTCGGCTGAAGGCCGGTACCAACTCGATTTCTGCGCCGGCGAGGTCCAATGTGGACGGCGATACCCAGAGGTTGTCAATTTGGGTAGGAACGATGCTGTCTCTCATGGTCCCGTTTTGCAGCAGAACGTCGTAAGTGGACACGCCCCCGGCATACGGATCAATTCCCAGTCCCGTTGTGGCGTTGGCCTGAGGGTCCAAGTCAACCACCAACACACGTTGGCCGATGTCGGCAAGGCAGGCAGAGAGATTGACGGTCGTCGTGGTTTTTCCAACCCCGCCCTTTTGATTGGCAACCGCAATCACGCGACATGATCGAGATTGCATTGTTTCGAGATCTGGCACCTGGTCAATTCTCCCTTACCCTCAACCAAGGATCAAGGATACCCCCTATGTTTCATGTGAAACATCACTGTTGGCCATCCACCGGAGGAGAACCAGGAGCGGGCGCTAGCTGGGTTGTTCGGTGGAACTTGGGAGCTGTCTGGGTGAGGCGGTCGGGAGACATGCCTAGGGAGGCAAGGGATTCAAACGGCCAGGGGGTGGCGTCGGGGGAGGCACTGACTATGAGTTCGCCGCCCAAGCGGAGCAGGGGAGCGGCCGTCGCGATGACGAGGGAAAACGGACCAAGGCTGCGGGCGGTTACTAGGTCTGCTCGGCCACGGAAGTCCTCGTTTTGTCCAAGACTCTGGGCATGGCCATGGAATACGGCCACCCGGTCTGACCACCCAAGATTGGCACGGTGTAACTCTAGGAAGGCGGCCTTGGGCAGAGAGGACTCCACGAGCGTCCACTGCGAGCGGGACCAGGCCGCAGCCAGAACGAATGCCGGCAGACCGCCGCCGCTACCCAGGTCAACCGCCACCGACGGAACCGCTGAGGCGACTTCGGCAAACCCCAGTGCATGGTCAATGTGCTGATCGATGGGCCGCCCACCGATCCACCCTCGCTCTTGAGCCTGGCCAAGAACTTCCTTCAACTGGGCCCGAATGGCGTGGTTCAAAGGCACAGATCACTCAGGGATGATCACAACCCATCGACGAGGCTCCTGGCCTTCCGAGACGGTGCCGACGCCGTCGAGGTCGGCCACAACGTCATGGACAACCTTGCGGTCGGCTGCGTTCATGGGCTCGAGAGGACGCTCAGCACCGGTGTCTCGCACCTCCACGGCAATCTTCTCGCAAAATACCTCCAGGGCCGCCCGACGGCGTTCGCGGTAGCCACCGATGTCAACTCGGATACGGCCCTCGCAGTTCCCATCCGACTTGCGCTGCACCAGCATTCGGGACAAGTCCTCTACCGCCCGCAATGTGGTGCCCTTGGGTCCGATGAGCAGACCCACTCCGTCGGTGTTCTCCACTCTCATTTCCATGGTCTCGTCGTCGACGCTCTCGGCGTACACCTCGGCTTCCAACTCGAAGGCATCCAACAGCCCGTCCAGAAACTCAACTACTAGGGTGCTCTGCTCTTGCAGGCTCATCGGGTCTTCCATGGGTTTGCTCTTCCTTGCTTGATTGCCCTCAGGGGCATTTGATGGACGATTCTTGCCAGCTCCCTTATTGGTCTTGCCGGCATTCTGAGATTTCTTTTGCTGCTGCTCCCGTGGGGGCCGCTCGCCGCTCGAAGCTCCTGAACTCCGATTCTTGTTTTGGCCGCCCCGGCCGCCTCGATTTCTGCCTTCCTTCAAGTTACCCCGTTCAGGCTTGCGGTTCCGATTCCGATCCCTGTTGTTGGAAGGGCGGCGGTTCCGCTTCTCTCGCGGTAGCACTGGGCGTACTCGAGCCCGGATTCGAGCCTCCGTTCGCCGAAGACCCATCAGGGCGGATTTGGGCTCATCCACAACGGAGAACTCGGCTTCGCTGCGGTCTACTCCCAACCGGTCGAGAGCTGCTTCCTCGGCTTGGGCAATGGTCTTACCTGTGACTTCAAGCCACTCCATGGTTACCTTCTCCTCTTCTTCCGCTGGCGCCGACGATCAGTGGGATGTGATTGGTGACCCCTTTGGGTGGTCCGGCTCGTCTGGCGTTGTTCCGGCGTTGATTTTGATGACTTGCTGCTTCCGGCCTTGGCTCCGGACGACTTTGCGTCTTTCGCTTTGGTCTCCTTGGCTTCGACCTCCTTGGCCGCCCGGGGTGGAGTCCGCTGTTCAGTAGGCTTCACCTGCGTACGGCGGCTGTCCGTCCGCCGCTTCGGTGGCGTTCTGGATGTGGGCCGCCGCGTTCCGTGGTCCTGCACCGGCGCCCGGGAGCGACTGACCGGTTGGGGGGCTGGCTTCACAGGCTCTGCTGGCTCTTCATCGTCATCATCATCGCTGGTGCTCTCGAGCAAGGCCTGGCGTTGTTTGTGAGGGTTGTAGATGCGGCGGGTGATCACCGCTTGCTGACCGACACGCACGATGTTGGAACTCACGAAGTACAGGTTCAGCCCGGCGGGAAAGCCGATCGAGATGATCGGCAAGAACCAGGGCATCAGCTTCATAATCATCTGCTGTTGGGGGTTCACCGGAGCATCGGGGTCGCGGCGCCCAGCAATCTGGCGCTGCTGGATGTAGCTGGTCACACCGATCAAGACGATCAGCAGCAAGAAAGGCAACGCGGTGGAGAAAGAGTCCCGAAATGCATCGGTGAGACTGGACGAGAGGTCCGTGCTCAAGAAGTTCATCTCCGTGGAGCCTTCGAGAGCGGCTCGCAATTCGGAATCTGATGCCAAATACTCCGGGTTGAATGTCCGCTCGGGAAAGTCAGGACTGGGTACCGCGTTCTCTCCGAACGGCAGCCGCCAACCCACGTGCGTTCCTAAATCGCTGACGCGTCGTGTAAGTCCACGAATAAGGCGAAAAAGCACGAAAAATACTGGGAGCTGAGCCAGCATGGGTAGGCAACTCCCCAGCGGATTCACGTTGTTGGCCTGATACAGGCGCATCATCTCTTCGTTCATCCGCTGGCGGTCGCCCTGGTGCCGCGCCTGAAGTTTCTTGATCTCGGGCTGAAGGGCCGTCATCCGAAGCATGGAACGGGTGGTGTAGAAGGTAAGCGGAGTCAGAACCAGCATTACCGTGAGGGTGAACAACATGATGGCGATTCCGTAGCTGTGTCCCAGCGTGTAGTAAACCGCCAGCAGCCAAGCAAGGCCGTCGAACAACCCGTCGAAAATCGAGTCAAACACTGGTCACCGCCCTGCTTGCAGTGGGGTCGGGTGCGAGGCGGCCACTGGCATCGGGCACCGGATCCCAGCCCGTCGGAGCCCCGGGACGACACCTCAACAGGCGACGCAGGCCCAGCCATACACCCCTGGTCGCACCATGGACTTCTACTGCTTCAACCGCGTAATAGGAACAGCTCGGCACGTACCGGCAGGGGCTGGGACGATGGTCGGTGGCCCGCTGATACAACGTGATCAGGCCTTTCACAGCCCGAGCGACCATACTCATCTCCAAGCTGTTATCGCGGCGATCCCTGGGCCTCATGATGCAGTCCGACCAAGCTTGGACAAACACGCCTCCAGCGAAACCCGCAGGTCAGCGTGGGAAAAACGCAGAGAACCGCGCTGAGCACCAATGAGGTATAGGCCTGCGGGCAAGCCAGCAGGAGCCTCTCGATCAAGATCCTTCACAATCTCCCGCAAACGACGTCGGATCTTGTTGCGCATTACCGCAGTTCCCATCTGTCGGGGCAGTGCATAAGCCACCTGGGCCGCTCCAAGGGAGGGGTCGGGCAAGTACCGAACCCACAGCAGTTCATCACCAGTGCGAACACCATCGGCACTCAGCCGAGCGAACGCCGAACGTCCTCGGAGCCGCTCAATCAGGCTGACAGCTTTTTGCGGCCGCGGCGTCGGCGAGCGTTGATAATCGCCCGACCACCTCTTGTCGTCATTCGGTGCCGAAATCCGTGGCGCCGGGCCCGGCGTTGCACATTCGGCTGATATGTGCGCTTCACAAGTTCCTCCAAGGCCGGGGTGGCATCGTCATGGGGGCCGCCCTACAAGCGCCTCCCGTCTCCCGGCGTCCCCCCTAGGCTACGGCTTATCCCTGCACCGCGACAACCAATTGATCACCACCGCCGGTCATACGCCCACAGCAACCACCTGAACGACACTGGCAACATCATCAACATAAGCCTGTGACCAGCGAAAACCTACTATGCGCCCGTGCATGGATTTGCCAGAGGTGCTAGAGTCCATGATTCCAGTCGAGGCGGTGCCGACTTGGGTGGTGGAAGCAAAAAAGTCGCGAGTTATCCACAACTTATACACATTTGTGGATACCATTCGTCAATATTCTTGGAGTTGCCAACAAAATGGTGTCAGCAACACTTCTCTGGTCTTCGTGCGCCAACAACATACGGGCTCAGGTTCCCGACGCGGTATGGCAATCGACTTTCAATCCAGCCAAAGCAACTTCTTTGGAGGAAGACGTCCTCGAACTCACTGTTCCAAATACCATAATAAAAGACCGCTTGGAGGGCGAGTATTTCGAAGTATTGAGGAATGCCCTCGCCAAGTCAAACGCTACTCACATCACACTAAAGATATCGACGGAACAAAGTACAAACGGCGAAGACACCCGTGTAAACGTCGCTGCTCCACCGGTTGCCCTTCCAGAGCTTCCCAGTCCCACCCCTATCAGCAAACCAGCTAATGCCCTGCACCCGAACTATGTCTTTGACAAATTTGTTACCGGACCATCCAATCGATTCGCGCTGGCTGCCGCGCTCTCGGTAGCAGAGACGCCAGGCAAATCCTACAATCCCCTCTTTATCCATGGCCATGCTGGTCTAGGAAAGACCCACCTCCTTCAAGCCATTGGACACTATGTCAAAAGTCACTATGTAGATGATCAGCGGCATCCAATCAAGCGAATCGTTTATGTGTCAACGGAAACTTTCCTCAACCAATTCGTAGATGCCATCCGTACAAATACCCGCAGTGAATTCAAGAGAAACTACAGAGAGATTGATGTACTCCTCGTCGATGATATTCAGTTCTTAGAGGGTAAAGAGGGACTACAAGAAGAGTTCTTCCACACCTTTAATTCGCTTCATGAAGTAAACAAGCAAATTGTCCTAACCAGCGATCGTTCACCTGATGCTATACCTACGCTTGAAGATCGTATGACGAGCCGGTTCAAGATGGGACTGCTGACAGACATCCAACCTCCCGATCTCGAAACTCGATTGGCCATCCTGAGAAAAAAGGCCGAGCAGTCCAACTTCATCATCAAAGACGACGTCCTGACATTCATAGCAAGCAACATCAAGGACAACATCCGTGAGCTGGAAGGGGCGCTGACTCGAGTTACGGCCTACTCGAGCTTTAACGACAAGCCCCTCGATTTGGACCTTGCCCAGCTCATTTTGCGGGATATCACCGCCCGCCGCGAGCCACAGCCGGTTACAGCCGATGTAATTCTCCAAGCAACGGCAGAATTGTTCGCCTTCAGCATCGACGAGATCGTCGGGCCGCGACGGCAACGCCCATTGGTGAAGGCCCGCCAGGTGTCAATGTACGTATTCCGCGAGCTAACAGAACTTAGTTACCCCGATATTGCTCGGGTCTTCGGCGGCCGAGACCACACCACGGCAATTCATGCAGTGCAGAAAATGACCAAGCAAATGGCCGAGCAGCCGGAAACTTTCAACCAGATCACCGAGCTGATCCAGAGGATCAAGAATGCCTGACCCATCTAACTGGGGATCAACAAGAGGGGAACTTGGGGAAAGCCCTCCTCTCACTGGGGACGACTCGGCCCTCGTCCACAGCCCCGCAGTAAACAGCGCATACAATCCACTTGCTTGGGGACAAGGAAGGAACAATTGATGCAGCCCCAACCAGGGGAAATGCTACCTTTCCACATATCCACCGACCTACTGCTAACAGCAGTATTTATTAATAAGTACAGGTAAGAAAGCGAGTAGCCCTGTGAAATTCCGATGCGAGCGAGACGCCCTTCTAGAAGCGCTGTCGGTGACGGGCAGGGCAGCGGGTACTCGAGGTGGGTTTCAGCTTGTGCTGGCCGGTGTCCACATGTCACTGGAAGGCGACGAGCTGACCCTTACGGCTACCGATCGCGAATTGACGATAACCATGGGCCTGACGGTGGCCGGAGATGGGGATGGCGAAGCAGTCGTAACGGCACGGTTGGCCAACGACGTCGTTCGGTCCCTAGATGCCGGTGCAGTCAACGTGACGGTTGACGGCGAGGGCATACACATCGACTCCGCGCGTTCCAAGTTTTCGCTGCAAACCATGGGGACTGAGGATTTCCCACAGGTGGCCGCCCTCGATGGGGATCCAGTGGTACTTGAGGCCGATGGGTTGCTGACCGCACTGCGGCAAGTGGTGAAGGCCGCATCGGCCGATGAGTCCCGCCCGGTGTTGACCGGTGTCCTGCTCTCTGCTGAACAAGAAGGCCTTCGTTTGGTCACAACGGATTCTTACCGGCTGGCGTTGTGTGACCTCCCCGGGCTGGAAGTGCTGGGATCCGACCAAAGTGTGTTGGTTCCATCCCGGGCACTTCAAGAGGTAATTCGACTACTGGGCGATATTGAGGAAGTGAGCGTGCGTTTTAGTGAGCGGGAGGCCTCCTTCCAATTGGGGAAGGTAACCGTCACCACCCGGTTGATCGAGGGGGAATTCCCGAGTTACGAAGGGTTGATCCCCGCACACCAGCCCAACCGGCTGACCATTGGTCGAGAGGGATTCATCAACGCGGTGCGTCGGGTTCGTCTCATGGCTCAGGATTCAACACCTATCCGGATGGATATGTCGGCTGCTGGCCTTGAGTTGTCGGCCACGACCCAAGATGTCGGAGAAGCCAGAGAACAATTGGATGCGGTATTTGAGGGCGAGGACCTAACTGTTGCCTTCAACCCCGAGTATTTGCTGGACGGAGCAGAAGCGGCACCAGGAGATGAAATCGTCCTGAACACAGTGGATGCCCTCAAGCCTGCGGTGATCCGCACGCCAGAATCTGGGGAATTTCTTTATTTGTTGATGCCCGTTCGCATCAATTGAGCCCTGTGCGCCTCAATTGGGCATAGTGTGCGTCTTCAACATCTCTGGCTAGCAGACTTTCGCAACTATCCTCATCTAGATCTAGAGCTGCCCGCGGGCACAAGCTTGTTTGTGGGTTCCAACGGAGAGGGCAAGACCAATCTGTTGGAGGCGGTCTTCTATCTGGCCACAATGACGTCGTTTCGCGTCAACACCGTTGATTCGCTGATCCGAAGTGGAACGGGAGCATCGGAGGCAGTGGTGCGGGGAGAGATGGTTTCCGAACAACGCGAGATCCTCTTTGAGGCCGCGTTGAGGTCAACCGGTCGCTCTCAGTTCCAGGTAAACCGACAACGAGTGCGCCGCCGGGAATTGCTGGGGTTGGTGCCGGTCTCGGTCTTTATGCCGGATGATTTGGTGCTGCTCAAGGGTGGACCGGGCGAGAGACGCCGCTTCCTAGACGACGCACTGGGTCAGATCGACCCCCGTCTCGATGTCGTCAGGTCGGACATGGAGAACATCTTGCGCCAGCGGAATGCCCTGCTGCGACAATCGGGAGGCCAACTCAGCTCGGATGTGGCCGTGACCTTGGATGTCTGGGATGACAAGTTCGCCGATGTAGGGGAGCGGTTGGCCGGCGCTCGGAGAGACCTGGTGGCGAATCTCCATGCCCGAGCGGAGACGGCATACGAGTCCATTGCCATTGAGGCGACACCGGTGGACCTGAGCTATGAGTCAACCTGGTCTCCCGGCGGGTTGAGTGAGGCGCTGAGCCACCTCCGTCGTGAAGATCTGCGCCGGGGCGTGACCACGGTGGGCCCTCATCGAGACGATTTATCAGTCGTTCTAGATGGGAGGCCGGCGCGTACCCACGCCTCCCAGGGCGAGCAGCGGTCGCTGGCTCTGGCCCTTCGACTGGCCGTGCACCGGGAGTTGGAGGAGGCTACCGGGCAATCTCCGCTGCTGCTGTTGGACGATGTCTTCTCAGAGTTGGATCCCAACAGGTCGCGGGGCGTGTTGAGTGCGTTGCAATCCGAGCAGACCTTGCTGACCACTGCCGGAGCGCTCCCCCCCGATATCGACTACAGCGCCCGATTCCGGGTTACCGGTGGTCGTATCGTCCGCGAGGTTTGATTTCTCGGTCCGTCCGGAGATGTCAATTCCCGGTCGCCAAGGCCGCGTTGTCGGGGCAGACTGAGGAGATGGGCTGGGAACCGCTGTACAAGTCGTCGGGACCCAAGCGGTTGGGGGAAGCCCTGAACCAGTTGACCTCCCGGCTGAAGGCACCGCGGGCCCAGGTGCTGAAGATGGTATTTGAAGCGTGGGAGGAGTTGGTCGGCTCGGTGATGGCAGCCCACACGTCGCCAGTGCGCCTGGTGGACGGCGAGCTGGTTGTGGCGGTGGACGACCCGGCGTGGGCCACCGAAATGAGGTTTTTCAGCCCCGAGCTCATCGCTCGGATCAACGCCGCGGCCGAAGAGGAAGCCGTCATTTCTCTGACGATCAGAGTCCGCCCTCAATGATCGTTTCAGGTGGCTGGCAACCGGCTCTCCGGTGAGTCAAGTAGACACTGATAACTGGTAGAATTATCCCATCGGGGGCAGTGCAGTCTGCCGGTCTGATCGCAGAGCGAGCGAGCCGGCAAAAGCGTCTGTCCGACCCACCAACGAAGCCCGTCTAGCAGGGCAGAAAAGCCAGTTCGTGACTAACACGTCTGAGTCTTATAGAGCTGAAGACATAACCGTCTTAGAGGGCCTCGACGCCGTTCGCACGCGTCCCGGCATGTACATCGGTTCGACCTCGGTGACCGGGCTGCACCACTTGGTCTATGAAGTGGTGGACAACGCCGTAGACGAGGCTATGGCCGGCTACTGCTCAAGCATCGAGATAACCCTTTTGGCCGATGGCGGCTGCGAAGTGCAAGACGACGGACGCGGCATCCCGGTGGACGCCCATCCCCAGCATCCCGATATGAGCGCAGTAGCCGTGGTGCTCACGCTCCTTCATGCTGGCGGCAAGTTCGGAGGCAACGGCTACAAGGTGTCTGGGGGCCTGCACGGGGTGGGAGTGTCGGTGGTGAATGCTCTGTCCACCCGGCTGGAGGTGGAGGTCGATCGGGACGGGCAACGTCACAGGATGTCGTTCTCCAACGGTGGGGAGATCACGGAGAGGCTTCGGGTGGTCGACGACAGCCCCGACGGTCGTACCGGCACGACGGTTCGCTTCTGGCCCGATGAGAGCATCTTCGACGATGTGCGGTTCCGGGCCCAGGCCCTGTTGGAGCGGCTCCAGATGATGGCTTTTTTGAACCGCAATCTTGAGATCAAATTCCGAGACTTGCGCCCTGACGGCACTGGCGGCGCCGACTGGACGGTCTATTCCTATCAAGATGGAATCAGCGACTTCGTTCGTGAGGTGAACAGCTCCAAGGATGCGCTGTTCGCAGAGGTCGGGTTCTTCTCCCAGGAAGAGGAAGGCGACGAGGTGGAGGTGGCCTTCCAGTGGAACACCGGTTACAACACCGACGGCCTGCACTCTTTTGCCAACGGCATCAACACCGTTGAGGGAGGCATGCATGAGGAGGGATTCCGCAAAGGGCTCACCAGGGTGGTCAACGACTATTGCCGAGCCAAGGGGCACCTCAAGGAGAAGGACGACAATCTGGCCGGTGAGGACATCCGGGAGGGTTTGACGGCCATCGTCAGCGTAAGGCTGCGGGAGCCGCAGTTCGAGGGCCAGACCAAGTCCAAGCTGGGGAATGCGTCGATGCGTTCGCTGGTGGAGCGGGCCACCAACGAGAAGCTGGCGGAGTGGCTGGAGGAGAACCCCACCGACGCCCGCAAGATGGTGGTCAAGTGCCTCCAAGCCCAAAAGGCACGGCTGGCGGCTCGGCAGGCCCGGGATGCCACCAGGCGGAAGTCAGCCCTGGACGGCGCAGGGCTGCCCGGCAAACTGGTCGACTGCACCTCCACCAATCGTGACGAATGCGAGCTGTTCATCGTGGAGGGCAACTCGGCGGGCGGCTCGGCCAAAGACGCCCGCGACCCCAAGACCATGGCCATCCTTCCCATTCGGGGAAAGATCTTGAATGTAGAGCGGGTGCAGGCCGACCGCATGCTCCGCAATACGGAGATTCAAGCTCTGGTGGCCGCGATCGGCGCGGGCTTCGGCGATGAGTTCGATGTCGCTGAGAGCAACGGAACGAAAGAGCCGACCAACGAAGACCCGGAGGACGAGTCCCGGGTCCGCTACGGCAAGGTGATCCTGTTAGCCGACGCCGATGTAGACGGCAGTCACATCCGCACCCTTTTGCTCACTTTCTTCTATCGGCAGATGCGCAAGCTGGTCTTGGGAGGCCGCGTGTACATCGCCCAGCCCCCGCTCTACTCCACCGAGGTAGGTCGGTCGAAGATCTATTTGAAGGACGACCACGCCAAAGAGGCCTTCTTGGCGGAGAATCCCAAGCACAGTGCGGACTTCCAACGGCTCAAAGGCCTCGGCGAAATGGATGCCGTGGAGCTGTGGTCGACCACCATGGACCCGGCTCAGCGCACGCTGCTGAGGGTGTCGGTGGAGCAGGCCGCGGCGGCCGACGAGGTGTTCTCCAAGCTGATGGGGGAGGACGTCCAATCGCGCAAGCGGTTTATCCAGACCAACGCCAAAGACGTTCGCTTCTTGGATATATGAAGGTTCAGGGATTCCATGCCTGACGATACTGATGCCCCACCTGAGCCTGCACAGGTGCCCGACGGTGCTGTGCAGGACATCGATATCCAAACCGAGATGGAGCAGTCCTTCTTGGACTACGCCATGTCAGTCATTACCGCCCGGGCCCTGCCCGATGTGCGAGACGGTCTCAAGCCGGTCCACCGCCGGATCCTGTGGGGCATGTATGACCAGGGGAACCGCCCCAATCGGCCCTATGTGAAGTGCGCCCGGGTGGTGGGCGATGTCATGGGCAAATATCACCCCCATGGTGACCAGGCCATCTACGACGCCTTGGTGCGACTGGGACAGATCTTCTCGCTTCGACACCCCTTGATCGACCCCCACGGGAATTTCGGCTCTCCCAACGATCCGCCCGCCGCGATGCGCTATACCGAGTGCCGTCTCCACGAGCTGGCCATGCGCCTGTTGGACGGCATCGACGAGCAGACCGTCGATTTTGCCGAGAACTTCGACTCCACAGAGCGAGAGCCGGTGGTGCTGCCTTCGCGGTTCCCCAACCTGCTGGTGAACGGCAGCCAGGGCATCGCAGTGGGTATGGCCACCAACATTCCCCCTCACAACCTGGGTGAGGTAATCGACGCGGTGAATCACCTGCTGGAGAATCCCGAGGCCACCACCACCGAGCTCATGGAGTTCGTGAAGGGCCCTGATTTCCCCACCAGGGGCCGCATCATGGGCTTTCAGGGCATCCGGGACGCCTATACCACCGGCCAGGGGACGATAAAGGTGCGGGCCTTGGCTGAGATCGAGGAGAGCGGCAACAAGACCCGCATTGTGGTCACCGAGATCCCGTACCAGACCAGTGCGGAGGTCATTGAGGAGAAGGTGGCCGACTTGGTCAACCGGCGGGTGATCGACGGCATTCGCCAGATTCACAATGAGTCGGCCAAGGGCCAGACCAAGTTGGTTTTTGAGCTGAAGAGGGATGCTCCCGCCCTCGTAGTGCTCAACAACCTCTACAAATACTCTCCGCTGCAAACCAGTTTCCCGGTGAACATGGTGGCGCTGGCCGATGGGGTCCCCCGAACCATGACGCTGCGCGATTGCCTGGCGGCCTATGCCGGCCATCAGCAGGAAGTTGTACGTCGCCGCACTGAGTTCCGCTTGGACGAGGCCCGACGGCGAGAGCACATCCTCGAAGGACTGGTGCGGGCGGTGGAAATGATCGACGAGATCATCACTGCCATTCGGGCGTCGGAGAACCGGGCTGCGGCCCGAACCACGCTCATGGGCGAGCAGTTCGAGTTCAGCGAGATTCAGGCCAACCACATCCTCGACATGGCCCTGGGACGGCTTACCCAGCTCGGAACCCAGGAGCTGAACGATGAGCTGGCCCAGAAGCGCGCTCTGATCGTCGAGCTGGAGGCCATCTTGGCTGATGACTCCAAGCTCAGGGCCGTCATCCGAGAAGAGCTGCTCGAGGTGAGAAATGGCTATGCCAACGAGCGCCGCACCCAGATCATGGCCGACCAGGGTGAATTCAATATCGAGGATCTGATCGACGACGAGGAACTGATCTTCAGCCTCAGCGCAGCCGGCTATGCCAAGACGGTGGTGCCCGATGAGTTCAAGACCCAGGGGAGGGGGGGCAAGGGGGTTATCGGCGCCAACCTGAAAGACGGGGACTACATAGCCACGCTCATCCACACCACCGCCCACGCCTATCTGATGTTCTTCACCAGCATGGGGCGAGTGTTTCGCATCAAGGTCCACGAAGTGCCTCGAACGAGCCGCACGGCTCGCGGCATAGCCATCGTGAACTTGCTCCATCTCGCACCCGACGAAACCATCTCGGCGGTGATCGACACCCGAGACTACGAGACGATGCGCTATCTGCTGTTCGTGACCCAACGGGGAGTAGTGAAGCGGACTCGTTTCTTGGAGTACGACAAAACGCGCACCCGAGGCCTCATTGCCATCAACCTGAAGGAGGGCGACGAACTGGTGCGGGTTTTGGCGACCAGGGGATCCGACGATGTCTGTCTGGTGAGCGCCACAGGACAGCTCATGCGATTCTCCGAAACCGAAGTCCGGTCTATGGGGCGGAATGCGGCTGGCGTACGAGGCATGAAGCTTCGAGGTGATGACGTGGTGGTGGCGGCCAGTGCAGTGCAGCCCGGTGACGAGATGCTGTTGGTTACCGACCAGGGGTTTGGTAAGCGGATGCCGCTCGACGAGTTTCGGGCCAAGCACCGTGGCGGCTTGGGGATGCGGGCAATGCGGATGATGGATGGTCGAGGAACGGTGGTGGCCGCGCGAGTAGTCACCCCCGAAGACGAGGTGTTCGTGGTTGCGTCCAACGGAGTGACCATTCGAATGCCGGTTTCTTCCATATCGGTAAAGGGACGACAGGCTTCAGGAGTGCGAGTGATGAGTCTGGCCGAGGGTCAACTGGTTGCCGCAGTAGCACCGGTGTTATCCACCGTAGAAGACGAGGAGTAGCCTTTTCTGAGTCGAAGCTTCCCCCTTGACACGACATGGGAGCAGCGTTGTGCGCGAGCGGGGATCGATCTCGGTATTGGGCGTGGGTATCTTGGCCGTGATCGGAGTGGCCATCGTGTTGCTGGGCCAGTTGGGCGCCGATGCCGTTCGGCGGGCACGGGTGACCGCAGTGGCTGATGTGGTGGCGATGGCCGCGGTCGCTGAACCGGATGCGGCTGCGAGGGTCGCGACCGCCAACAAGGCAAGCCTGGTTTCGTCGGCGAGGGACAGTTTTCAAACCGAGGTGGTGGTTCGCCGTGATGGGGCGACGGCAACGGCCAGGGCCGAACTGCTTCCCCTCGGGTGGTGGCGGTGCCAGTCTCTTGCCACCGTCGATCCCGTACACTTCGAGTCGTGTCCATCGACCCCGGTCGGATGAGCGACCCGTCAGCCTCCCAGTTGCCGAGTCCGGCCGCGGCGCGCCAGCCGGTACGGGTAACCCCGAGGGAGTATCGGCGGGCAGTGCGGTTACAGGCCCGGAAGGTGCGCCGAGTGATACGGCACATCGAACCCTGGTCGATGCTGAAGATCTCTTTGATCTTCTACCTGTGCTTGTGGATGATCGTCATGCTGGCCGGAGTGATGCTGTGGAGCATTGCCGTGGGATCGGGCACGGTGGACGACACCGAGTCATTTATCGAGGAGCTGTTCGCGCTGCAAGAGTTCAAGTTCAACGCCAGCCAGATCTTCCGGGGGTTTGCGGTGGGCGGGCTGGTGCTGGTGGTGGCTGGCACATTCTTCAACGTTTTGCTGTGCGTGTTGTTCAATCTCATTAGCGATCTGACCGGGGGAATGCGGGTCACCGTCATCGAGGAGGAGACAGCCCGCCAGCGGCCTCGCAGTCGACCTCGGCGATTTCGTTGGCCTGCCTGGAACCCCCGAAAGTAGTCTTGCCACTCGGCTACGGGGCTATAGCTCAGTCGGTTAGAGCGCACCCCTGATAAGGGTGAGGTCGCTGGTTCGAATCCAGCTAGCCCCACAGTGTTGGGCCGGTTGCGTCTTTGTAGGGGTTCGTTAGGATGGGCATTGTGAAGATTCTGCGACGAGCGCTGGTTGCGCTGGCAGGGGCGGCAGCTATCGCGGCCATATTGCGTGCCCGGGGAACCGGGGGCGTTCCACCCCAATCGGGTGGGTGGCGCCAGATCAGCGGCAGCAACACCTTCTGAACTGCTCCGGCTCAGCAACATGGACATTCTGGTTGTCGGCGGGGGCGTAGTCGGCGCTGGTTTGGTGCAGCGCCTGGCCGATTGGCCGTTGCTGGCCGGGGGCCGGGTGGCAGTTGCCGACCGCAATCCCGAACGTGCTTGGCAATTGTCGGAGAAGCACGGCTCGCCGGTCACTGTGGGCAGCCTTGACGACTCAGCAGACATCGTGGTGTTGGCCACGGCATCAGGCAGCCAAGCCCGGTTGGCCCGTCGATTTCTGAGCCGCGGACGAGTGATGCTGTCCACCTCTGACTCGATGACCGATGTGAAGCGTCTCCTAGGCATGAACGAAGCCGCACAGCGGCAGGACACGCTGGTGGTGGCCGGGGTGGGTATGGCTCCAGGGTTGAGCGATGTTCTGGCCGTTCGGGCGGCCGCCGAGCTCGATCGGGTGACAGAGGTGCACGTTGCCAAATTCGGCACAGGGGGGCCAGCTTGCGCCCGCCAGCATCACAGGGCTTTGAGCTCGCTGGCGTTGGAGTGGAGAGGGGGGTGGAAGCAGCGGCCAGGAGGTTCGGGCCGGGAGCTGTGCTGGTTTCCCAGTCCGGTGGATGCAGCTGACTGCTATCGAGCGGCGCTGCCCGACCCGATGCTGCTGGTCCGAAAGTTCAGCAGGGCAGATCGGATCACCGCCCGAATGGCGGCCACTCGCAGGGATCGCTTCAGCTCTTGGTTGCCGATGCTGCGGTCGCCGCATCCGGAGGGGAAGCTGGGGGCGGTGAGGGTTGAGGTGCGCGGGCAGAGGGGCCAAGAGTGGACCGGGGAGATTCTGGGCGCCTCGGCACCGCCCGGCACGGTAACGGCCGCAGTGTTGATGAGTGCCATAGAGCTCATTGCAGCAGGAAGAGTGCACCAGATGGGGGCAGTGGGGCTGGCTGAGGTGGTGGACGCAGCGGAGTTTCTGGGTGTTCTAGAGGGGCAAGGGGTTGTTTGCGAGGAGTTCGCCGGCGCCTAGCCGCCGCGGAGACGAGCAAGGAGCTCGTCGTGGATGGCGCCGTTGGTGGCTAGCCAGTCGCCCGCGCTGGGGGTGGTGCTGGCGTTCCATTGGGTGATGCGACCGCCGGCTTCGGGGATTATGACCAGCATGGGGGCTATGTCCCAGAGGTTCAAGCCGGGGTCGATCATGGCCTCGGTCCGACCGGTGGACACCAGGACGTAGCCGTAGCCGTCTCCCCAGGTTCGCATGCGAGCGCCTGCTGTCTTGACTCGGTCGAAAGCGCCTTCGGGCCACCATTCGAAGCCAGATGCGCACAGATACGATCGGCTTAGCTCGGTCTGGGGGCTTACCTGGCAGCGGCGGCCGTTGTGGTAGCAGCCCAGGCCTCGGCCGGCCCAAACCGCCTCGTCGAGAGGGGGGACGGCGGCTACACCGATGGCCGGGCCGTGTTGGTCGATCATGGCCAACAGGGTGGTGTACAGGGGCACGCCGCGAACAAAGCTGCGGGTGCCGTCGATGGGGTCGATGATCCAAGTCCGCCCCGATGTGCCCTGCTCTTCGGGGTACTCTTCGCCGATCACCCCGTCGTCGGGGAACCGCTTGGACAAAGCTTCCCGCAGAAAAGTTTCGGCGGCCTTGTCGGCTTCGGTCACCGGGGAGCCGTCGTCTTTGCGGCCCACTGACAACTCGTGATCGTTGAACCAGTCCAGCGTGAGCCGCCCGGCTTCGCAGGCCAGCTCAACGGCCTCGCTCAGCAGATCGGCATCGGCCGATTCGGTCATCCGAGGATGCCCTGGTCCCGCAACTCGGCCAGACGGTCTTCGCCCAGGCCCAGCACCTCGCTCAACACGTCGTCGGTCTGCTGGCCGACGGTGGGGGCGTGGGTTGGGGTTGGGAGTTCCTCGTCAAAGAACTTCACCGGCAAGGGGAGCTGCTCGCAGCCCACCTCATCTACGGTGAACAGAGGCAGCCGGTCTTGGAACTGGGGATCGTCGACCACGTTCTTGGCGTTGTTCACCGGGGCGATGGGCGTGTTCACTCGGTCGCCGAACTCCAGCCACTCCGCGCTGGTCTTGGTGCGGAAGATGTCCCGCAGCTCCCGCTGAAGTTCCAGATTGCCCCGGGCGTGGTCAGCGTATTTCGACCCTGGCCAGCGGTCGAACAGGTCCATTCGATCTAGGGCCTCGCAGAAATTCCGCCAAAAGGCCTGTTCGGAAGCCATAAACAGCACATGGCCGTCGGAGGATTCGTACATCTGGTAGCGGACGCCCTCCCACATGCCGGCCAGACCCGGCGCCCGGCGCTCGTAGTCGTCGGACGGGTTGCCGGTCACCTCGTCTTCGGGGCGCTCGTAGGCCTTCCACGTCTCGATGCGGTACCAGTCCATGTAGGCGGCCGCGTCCGACTGGGCCAGCTCCAGGCGGCAGCCCTCGCCGGTTTCCCGAGCCCGGATGATGCCGGCGCAGACCGCGAGCGCACCGATGAGGGGGGCGATGTTGATGCCGATGTTGGGCATCTCCGGGATGCGGCAGAATCCGTCGTCGTCATAGGCGGGAGGGATGAGTCCGGCCCAGGTGTCATAGGCGATGCCATGGCTGGGCATGTCCTTGTAAGGGCCGGTCATGCCGTATCCGCTAATGGTGGCGAACACGATCTTGGGGTTCACTTCCTTGAGCTGCTCGTAGCCCAGGCCCCGCCGCTCTAGCGCACCGGGCCTCATGGCCTCCACCACGGCGTCGGCGTTCCGGGCCAAATCCAGGTACAGCTCCACGCCTTCGGGCTGGCGCAGGTCGAGGACGATGCTGCGCTTGCCTCGGTGGGTGTGCAGATGCAGCAGCGACACCCCGTTGACGATGGGCCAGGTCATCTGGCGGATGTAGTCGCCCTGAGGGGGCTCCACCTTGATGACGTCGGCGCCCATGTCGGAGAGGAACGTGGTCAAGAATCCCGGACCGAGCAGCGAGCTCTCGATGACCCGGACACCGGCCAGGGGGGGAGACGAATGGCTCATGTCTTGGTCCCTCCATCTACTCTGAGGACGATTCCATTGCAGTAGCTGGCGTCGTCGCTGGCCAAGAAGGCGAACGCTGAGGCCAACTCTGACGGTTGAGCTGGGCGGTGGAAGGGGAGGATCCCGGCCATGAGGGTGAGGTCTACGCCCTCCGGCGGGGTGAACTGCTCGCCGATCGGCGTCTCGACGCCACCGGGGGCGATGCAGTTGACCCGGATCCCCGACCGCCCGTTGGTGATGGCCATGGTCTGGGTGAGAGCGATCACCCCGCCCTTGGAGGCTGAGTAGGCCGAACTCCACGTCTGGGCGTGGGTGCCTGCCGTGGAGGCGGTGTTGACGATGTTGCCCTTGGACTCAAGCAAGTGGGGCAAGCAGGCTTGGGACATGAAGTAGGTGCCGGTGAGGTTTACCCCGATAACCCGGTTCCAGGCCTCGGGGGTCTCGTCCTCGTCGCGGGCGAAATGGCCGAGACCGGCGATGTTGCACAACACGTCAATGCGGCCGTAGGCATCCATCACCTGAGCGACGCTGGGAGCAATGGCGTCCAAGTCGAGCAGGTCCAGTTGAATGGCCAGGTCGACATCGTCCAGCGGGGCCCTATCGATGCCCACCACGGTGCCGCCTTCTGAGCGCAGTCGGTCTGCTGTGGCCCGTCCTATGCCGGAAGCCGCGCCGGTGACGATGACAATTTTGTCGTCAAATCGATTCATGCCCAAAGCATGGCCTATTGGCACGGTCGGCGATGCATCAGAGCAGAGCGAACGGTCTGACAAAGCCGATGGTCACAGTGGCAAATTACCGGCCCGCGAGGTGGGGCGCGGCCACAATCGCAGTCCGGGAGGGCGCTTCGATGATGCCGGTCAGCATGTCCACCAGGTTGGCGGCATAGACATCATCATCAGTGGCCAACGGGTCGCCCGCTTCGATGCGGCGGGCTCGCTCGGCCAATGATGCGGTCATCAACTGGATCATGCCCAGAACTCGCTCGTCGCGTTGGGCTTTGTCAGCCACAGTTGTTCGGTCTCGCAGCAGCCGCAAGATGGCATTGAGATTTGCCGGGACGTGAGTGGGATCGAAATCCCAGCGGCTGAACTCCGCGCTGAGCTGGGCCACTATCCGCAGGTAGCACCGACCGCTGGTGGTACCCAGACGGCGGGTGAGGGGCTGAATCAGCGCCTCGATGAGCGCGGGCGTTTGGTCATCGGCCAAAGCGGCCCACACCGTGCCTCTGTCGTGGTCGATCGGCTCACCGTGCTCCCGCAGGATGGCATCGAGCACCCCGCTACGAGAGCCGAAGTGATACGAGAGCGCCGAACTGTTCTTTTGACCGGCGGCGGCCACTATGTCTTGCACCCGTACCCGCCAGATGCCCTGCTCGGCGAACAGGCGCTCGGCCTCGGCGATCAGCCGGGATCGGGTTTCGGTGGCGTCGCGCGGCACAGCCGCTGCTCCTTAGCTCGGTCGGGCTACTTGCCGTGGCCCAGGGGCAATATGGCGGTTTCGGGGATGAGCTCCACGTCGATGCCGTCGGGCAGGGGGAACTCGAAGTCGGGGTAGCGGCGCTGGGCGGTGGCCCGGTACCGGTCGGTGGAATGGACCGGGTCGGGGTCGTATTCGGGGATCACCTTGGTGCCGAACACCTCGAGCATCTCGTCGATCTCGTCGTGCTCCATGCCCTCACCGGGCAGGCCGAACACCACCTGGTCGCAGCCCACCGTCTGGTAGCGGGCCACCTGCTCGCACACCTCTTCGGGATTGCCGCACAGCATGTAGCCGCCGGCGATGGCCCCGTCGAGCATCTCGTCGGTCCACTCGATCTGCGTGGGGGTGGAAGGCCAGGTGATGGCGTCGGGTGACTTGGGCATGGTGTCGTGGTAGAGGTTCACCATGGTCACCAGGTAGCCACGCCCTTTGGACTTGGCGATCTCTCGGGCCCGGTCTCGGTCTTCCAGGCAGATGACGGCGTTGGTCATCATCACGTTGTCGTTCTTGAACTGGCCGATCTGCTCCACCGGGCTATCGATGGCCTCCTTGTAGGCCTCGATCCGGCCCTTGAGGTTGAAGATGGGCTCGAAGTTGAAGGCGATGGCGCCGATGCCCAGCGACCCGGCTTTGGCGAACGTGGGGGGGTTGCCGCACGCCACCCAGATGGCCGGGTGGCCGTTGCCGTGGGGCTTGGGCAGCACGTTGTGGGGCTTGGGCACCGAGAAGTGCTCGCCCTCGAAGCAGTAGTCGCGCTGTTCCCACATGCGGGGAATCTCACGGATGACCTCGTCCCACATCGACTTGGTCTCGGGCGGGGTCAGGCCGCCGAAGGTGGCCACCTCATGGCTGCCCGCCCCTCGGCCGGTGCCGAACTCAAAGCGGTTCTCGGTGATGTGGTCGAGCATGGCGGCCCGCTCGGCGATGCGCACCGGGTGCTCCTTGGCCGTGGGCAGGCTGGTGATGCCGGTGGAGAGATGGATGCGATCGGTTTGAGCGGCCACGTAGCCCATCACCGGGGCCGGGGCTGACATGTGGCTGTACTCGGTGAGGCAGTGGTGCTCGCCGAACCAGGCGTACTTCCAGTTGTACTTGTCGGCGGTGATCACGTAGTGGGCCTCCCGCATCAAAGCGGTGTGCTCCGCCTCGGTGTCGTGAGCTGCCGGCCCCGGGATGTAGCCGTTGACGAAAATGCCGAACTCCATGGTCTCCTCCGCGTTCGTTGGATGAGGGCGATGTCGGAGCAGTTTCTAATGGATGATATTAGAACGTGTCAAATCAGGGATCGTCGACTTGGCCGCGCAGGCCTTCGATCCAGTTCTGGGCATCGGTCCATGCGGTGGTGGCCGCGTTGCCGTGCTCTTCGTTACCCCTGATGTTGGTGGGGTAAGAGCCGAGAAACTTCACGGAGCCGTGCTTGGCCATGATGCTGGTGAGGCAGTCGGCCACCAACTGGTCGGCCACATGGCCCTCGAGATCAATGAGGAAGCAGTAGTCACCCAGCGCCTTTTTGGTGGGGCGAGACTCCAGCTTGGTCAGGTTTATGGAGCGGGCTGCAAACTCAGCGAGAATGCCCATGAGCGAGCCCGAGCGGTCGGCATGTTGGAATACGACGATGGATGTCTTGTCGTTTCCGGTCGGGGCGGGCACGCCGGAACGGGACACTCCCACGAAGCGGGTTTGGTTCTCCGGGTGATCTTCGATATCGGTGGCGATCATGTCCAGTCCGTAGATCTCCTGCGACAGGGCGGTGCCGATGGCCACAGTGGTTTCGTCTTTGGAGACGGCGAGATCGCGGGCCGCCGCGGCAGTGGAGTTGGCGGCGATCTCCTCCGCATGGGGCAGATTCTCGGTCAGGTAGCGCCGGCATTGGGCAGTTGCCACGGGGAAGCTGATCACCCGGCGAATCTTGTCCAGCGAAGTACCAGAGAAGCCCAGCAGGTGGAGGCGAACGTCGATGACCACTTCCCGCTGGATGAGCAGATCGTGTTCGAAGATCAATGCGTCGAGGGCCACGTTGACCGTCCCCTCGATGGAGTTCTCGATGGCGGTGAAGCCCAAATCGGCCCGGCCGTCGGCGGCAGCTCCAAGAACGTCGGGGATCGACCGGCACAAGAGGTGGTCGGCCACAGCCAAATCGGGTTGGGTGAGAAGCGCTTCTTCGGTGAACGTGCCCGGAGGTCCCAGGTAGGCCACTTGACGCACAGATCGGGCAGAGGCGGTCACAAGGGGGCAGGATAGTGGTATTGGGATTCAGGGCCGGTGTGAGAAAATTACAAGAACCTTTGGAGAAGGCGGGATGTTGAGGTGGATGAAGCCTTTTTTCGGCAATTGATGGCCGATGTACGCGACGGCACGGTGTCGCCGGACGACGCAGTGAGGCAATTGAGGCGACTACCGTTCGCCGATTTGGGCTTTGCCCGGGTGGACCACCATCGCAGCCTGCGCCAGGGGTTGGCCGAGGTTGTCTACGGCCCGGGCAAGACGGCTCACCAGTGCGCGGCCATCGTGAGGGAGCTGTTGGATCAGCCGGGCGGTCCAGTGATGTTGACAAGGGCTTCCGCCGAGCAGGCCGCGGCCGCCTTGGCCCTCAATCCCGAGGGGGAGCACTACGACACCACCGTTGTCTGGCGCCCGGCGCCGCCACGACCAGAGCGGGTGGTTCTGGCCGCTGCGGGAACGGCTGATCTCCCGGTGGCCGACGAATGCGGGGTAGTGCTGGCCGCTCACGGACTGGCGCCGCGGAGGTTGAACGATGTGGGGGTGGCCGGGCTTCACCGGATTCTCGGTGACGTCGAGGAGTTGGCATCAGCCGACGCCGTTGTGGTGGTAGCCGGTATGGAAGGAGCGCTGGCCTCGGTGGTGGGCGGGCTGACCGCGGCCCCAGTGGTGGCGGTGCCCACCAGCACAGGTTACGGGTCATCCCTTGAGGGGGTCACCCCGCTCTTGGCCATGTTGTCGTCGTGTGCTGCGGGGGTGACCGTGGTGGGGGTGGACAATGGCTTCGGCGCAGCCTGCGCGGTGCTGCGATTGTTCAAGTCGAGAGACCGGGCGGCATCGGAGGCGGAGATGAGCGGAGCAAGCGATGGCTGAGCCGGCGCGCATTGCCTGGTTTCACTGCTTTAGCGGGATCGCCGGCGACATGGCGCTGGGGGCGCTGATCGACGCCGGAGCCGATGTGGTTGAAGTGCGGGAGATTTGCGAGCTGCTGCCATTGGGAGGGTGGGATCTTCAAGCCCATCCCACCCAGCGGGGAGGCATTGCCGCCACCGACGTGAGGGTGATCACCCGGGAGACTTCGGTGGTGCGCACGGCCAGTCATATCAACGCGCTCATCGGGGAGGCTCGGCTGCCCGACCGCGTGGCCGACAGGGCCTTGGCGGTGTTCGACGCCCTGTCGCGAGCCGAGGGCAAGTTGCATCGCCGGCCGCCCGAGCAGGTCCACTTTCATGAGGTCGGCGGGCTGGACGCCATCATCGACGTGGTGGGCACGTGCGCCGCGCTGGAGGTGCTGGGAATCGACGAAGTCCACTCCAGTGCGGTGGCGTGTGGACGGGGGATGATTCGCAGCGCGCACGGGCGGCTGCCCAACCCGCCGCCCGCGGTGGTTGAACTGTTGGTGGGGTGTCCGACGTTTGGGTTGGATGTGGGGTTGGAGCTGACCACGCCGACCGGCGCGGCGATCTTGTCGGCGTTGGCCGCGGGGTGGGGCCCCATGCCGCCCATGACCATCTCGGCCGCCGGATTCGGCGCCGGTGAGAACCAGCTGGAAGACCGCCCCAACCTCACCCAGGTGGTGGTGGGCACAATGGCGGCGGCTCGCCCCGAGGGCCAGCCCGTGATGCTCTTCGAGACCAACGTTGACGACGCCACTGGAGAGACGCTGGCTCATAGCGTGGCCGCGCTCTTGAATGCGGGAGCCCACGACGCCTGGATCACGCCGATTGTCATGAAGAAGGGACGGCCGGCGTACACGGTGAGCGCATTGGCCGATCCCGCGGTGGGCGATCAAGTAGCAGCCACGCTGGCTGACGAGACCGGTTCGCTGGGCGTGCGAGGGCAGTTGATCGAACGGTGGCCTCGGTCGCGGTTCGAACAAGAAGTTGATGTGGACGGGAGGCGGATCCGCGTGAAAGTTGGTGCTGGTCGGGTGAAAGTCGAACACGACGAGGCCGTGCGGGCGTCGAAGCTGCTAGGGCTGCCGGCCCGCGAAGTGGTGTCGTTGGCGGAAGAGGCATGGCGCCGCAAAGGCGATGACGAGCCGGTTGCGTAGTATCTAGCCCGTGGAGGACGAGCGGCTTTATTTTCGACAGCTGTTGTCGGGGCGGGATATTGCGGCCGGGGACATGATGGCCCGGCAGATGGTGAACTTCGTTTACTTGATTGGGGATCGGGAGACGGGGGAAGCGGTGGTGGTGGACCCGGCTTATGACCCGGAGGGGATTGTGGCGCTGGTAGAGGCTGATGGGATGCGGCTTACCGGGGTGTTGGCCACCCATTACCACCCCGATCATGTGGGCGGGTCGATGATGCAGTTCTCCATCACCGGCGTTGCCGAACTGTTGGAGCTGGTGTCGGTTCCGGTACACGTCCAGGCTGATGAGGCTCGCTATGTCAGCATGACCACCGGGCTGGAAGACGACGATCTGTGCTTGCATACCAGCGGCGATGTGCTTTCGGTGGGGGCAGTGGACATCGAGATGATCCACACTCCGGGGCACACTCCGGGCAGCCAGTGCTTTTTGACCAACGGGCGACTGGTGGCCGGCGACACGCTTTTCTTGGAGGGTTGCGGGCGAACCGATCTGCCAGGGAGCGATCCCGCGGCGATGTACGAGAGCCTCACCCAGCGTTTGGCCCGGGTACCAGACAGCGCCACGCTCTACCCGGGCCATCTGTACTCACCCCAGCCATCGGCTTCTATGGGCGATACCCGTCGTACCAACTATGTGTTCATGCCCCGCTCAGCTGAGCAGTGGCTGTCCATGTTCGGCGGATGACCCCGATGGACATTTCTTCGACCGACAATCCGCTGGCGGCATTGGACTCCCATGTTGCCGGGCCGCTGGATGAGTTGGTGCAGGCCCTCGATGGAACGGGGTTGAATGCCGCCTTGCTGGAGCTGTGTGCGGCTCGCGTCGAGCAAATGGTCGGTGGGGGGCCGCCGGCCCGGAACCCCCAAGACGACCGGGAGAGGGTCGTGCTGGCGTTTACCGAGCAGTACGTTCTTGATGCCCATGGGGTGACCGATGAGCTGTGCGCCGAGATGAACGCCTGGTTATCGCCCCCCGAGTTGGCCGCCCTCACCACGGCCATCGCCACGTTCGAGGCCCTGGCTCGCAGTCGGGCCGCGTTGAAAGGAGTCATCCCATGACCAGAATCGCCATCCCCGAAGGGGGAATGTCGCTGTTCGACCACCAGCCTGAGCTGTTCGCTGTGTTCAACCGCTTCTACGGCACGCTGTGGAGCGAAGGACAGCTCGACCAGGCCACCAAGGAGGTGGGCCGGCTCCGCAATGCCCGAGTCAACGATTGCAACATTTGAAAGAACCTCCGCTTCGCAGGTGCGAAGCAGCAGGGGCTCACTGAAGAACTGGTAGATCAGATCGACGATGGCTATACCGACAGCGAATTGCCCGAGCGGTTCAAGCTGGCTCTGCGGATGGCCGATGCGGTGATCTCCGACCCATCGGGGCTCACCGGGGCAGATCAGGAGGCGCTGAGCGAGGAGTTCACCCCGGCCGAGTTGGCCGAGTTGGCCCTCACCGTGGCCATGGCCGCGGGTTTCTCCAAAGCCGCCATTGCCTGGGGCCCGCCCCCGGTCATCCCGGTGACCGAGGTTCCCACCCCCACCCCCACGGGGACGGTGGGCTGATCAACGATGTGCGCGAGGGGGGACTTGAACCCCCACGTCCTTGCGGACACAGGAACCTGAATCCTGCGCGTCTGCCAATTCCGCCACTCGCGCTGATTGTCGGGGTGGAAAGCGTACAAGACGGGTGATCAGATCAATAACTGAGTATCGACACGATCCAGATTCTCATGTAACCGACTGCCAATCGGGATGAGCGCTGGTTATAGTCCACCGCAAAGTGGGGGCACCACGGTAATGGAACTCTGATGATCCGGCTGGAAACGGGACAAGCCACCGATCGAGGCCGACGTCGAGAGAAAAACGAAGATTCGATGCTGGTTGAAGGTGAACTCTTCGCGGTCGCCGACGGGCTAGGTGGGCACCGGGGAGGGGAGGTGGCGTCGGCAATTGCAGTGGAGACGCTGGCTGCTGAAATCAAAGCCGCGGTTGAAGCCCGTAGCGAAGGCCGGCGTCGCAATCTGTTCGGCCGCCGCTCATCAGATTCTCCGGCTCCTACGGTGGGGGAGTTGTTGGATGCGGTGGACCGGGCGAATGCGGAGATCTTTTCCCAGTCCAACTCCATCGCTGATTTGGCGGGCATGGGGACAACGTTGTGTGCGCTGGCCGTGGTCGAAGACGACCACGACGAAGCGCTGGCCGTGGTCAATGTCGGGGACTCCCGGGTGTACCGCTGCGACGAGAGCGGCCTTCACCAACTGACTGAAGACCACACTGTGGTGCATGAGATGGTGAAGGCCGGGATGATCACCCGACAGGAGGCCGGCTTTCACGAACTTCGGCATCGCCTGAGCCGAGCGCTGGGCATCGAGTCAACAGTGGTGGTTGACGACTGGACTCTGGTGCCGGTGAGCGGGCATCGCTATCTGCTCTGCTCTGATGGTTTGACCAACGAGGTGGACGACCGGGACATCCACGCGATCATGGGTCAATCCGAGTCGCCGTCGGAGGCCGCCGATGCCCTGGTGAGGCTCGCCTTGAAGAACGGCGGAAGCGACAACGTGACGGTCGTAGTCGTCGATGTGACCGACGTAGCCCTCCCATAAATCGAACAAAACAACAACTACGCTATTTTCGCCATGTCAGACCACGATCCGGAGCTTTTGGGCGGTAGATACCGACTGCGAAATCAGATCGCTCGCGGCGGTATGACCGACGTGTTCCTAGGTCAGGACACCCTCTTGTCGCGCCCGGTAGCCATTAAGCGGTTGTTCCCGGAGTTTGCCGCTGACCCGAGCTTTGTGGAGCGGTTTCGGCGGGAAGCCACCGCGGCCGCCAATCTCAATCACCCCAACATCGTGGCGGTGTATGACTGGGGATCGGACGAGGGCACGTATTTCATCGTCATGGAATACATAGAGGGCCGGAGCTTGGCCGAACTGCTGCGCTCGAACGGTCCCCTGCCCCCTGAGCGGGCCGCGGAGATTGCCATGTACGTGGCCGCCGCTTTGGGGTTTGCCCACAACAACGGAGTGATCCACCGAGATGTGAAGCCGGGCAATGTGCTGTTGTCGCCCGACGGAAAGGTGAAGGTAACCGATTTCGGCATCGCCATTGCCGCGTTCGGGGGTGCGGAGTCGAACCTCACCCAGACCGGCTCGGTAATGGGAACAGCCACCTACTTCTCACCGGAGCAAGCCCAGGGACAGCCGTTAGATCACCGCAGTGATCTTTATTCGCTGGGAATCGTGCTGTACGAGATGCTCTGCGGTCGCCCTCCGTTCACCGGCGACAGTTCGGTGGCGGTGGCCTACAAGCATGTCCAGCAGGCCGTGCCCTCCCCATCATCGTTGGGGATCGTGCTGCCGGAATCGCTTGAGGCCATCACCAATAAGTTGCTGGCCAAAGACCCGGCAAAGCGATACCCGACCGCCAACGATCTCCAGCGGGATTTGCGGCGCTTTCGCGAGGGGCGCCATCAATTATCCCCTCGACAAAAGGCGGCTGAAGCTCAGTCGACGGCTTCCCCCCCACCGGCGGTTGAGCCGGAGCAGCCGACCAGGGCGCCACACGACACCCCACCGCAAGCCGCCCCTCCACCCCAGCCTCCGGTCACGCCGCAGCCCGCACCAGTGGCCCCCCAACCCGCACCGGTGGCGGTCTTGGAACCCTCGTCACGGGCCGGGCTGTACACGGCGGCGGCGGTGATATTCATCGCCGTGGCCGTGTTGGTGTTCTTCGTGCTGTCCAACGTGCTTGACAACGGCGAAGATGCCCCGCCACCGGTGGCGACCAGCGCACCAGCGGCCCTGGTGACGGTGCCCGATGTGGTGGGCCGGTCGATCCAAATGGCGACCCGCGAACTTCGGGGGGAGGGTTTCGTGGTGATCCCAGTGTTCGAACCCAGTGACACGGTGGCCAGCAATGAGGTGATCTCCCAATCCCCGGCCGCGCTGTCCGAAGCGGAGTCGGGTGGGGAGATCGAGATCACGGTGAGCTCGGGGGTGGCTCCGGTGCCCGTGCCCCCAGTGGTGGGCCAAGACGCCAGCGATGCGGTCCGCTTCTTGCAGGACCGGGGGTTCCCCTCCGAGCTGCAAGTGGTGGAGGGCTCTACTGCGCCGGCAGGACAGGTGCTTCGCCAAGATCCTGCGGCCCAAACTGAGGTTGCTCCGGGCACCTCGGTGGTGCTCTTTGTGGCCGAGGGGATTCAAGCCATAGAGGTGCCCGATGTCATGGGGATGACCTTGCTGCGAGCCACCCAGATATTGGCCCAAGCCGGTCTGGAGGTGAGCGACGAAGTAGTTGAGGAGCCTTCCGACGAAGTGGAGGAGGGTCTGGTGATCAGCACCGATCCGGCGCCCCCCGTCTTGTTGCTGCCCGATTCCCCAATTGTGATCCTGATATCCACGGGTCCGGAGAACGTGGTGGTGCCCAGCCTGATCGGGCTGACCCCGGACACCGCCGCTGAGCGGTTGACGGAGTTGGAACTGGTGCTGATCCAACCCATTCCCGACTGTGAAATCCCCAATGACACCGAAGAACTGGTCGGTCGCATCATGGACCAGACACCGCTTGCCGACGAGGAGCACCCGCGGGAAACAGAGGTAACCGCCTGTCTGGGTCGGCCAGTAGGGCCTGTTCCGCCGGAGGTCACCGGGGAGCCTGTCTCCACGGGCACCCCCGACGATCCAGACACCCCCGACGAACCAGACGACGCCCTCACTCCCCGTAGGACCCTGGCGAGGAGTACGGCCGTACAGCTGAACGCAAGATCCATTGCCGCGGCAAATCAACCAGGTGCTTTGGGAAGCATCGCCAATTGGAATGCCCTGTCGGCGAGATTCGAATCAGAGTGCCGAGGCCTAGCGACGACCTACTCCGACATTCCTGGATTCACCGCGGAGTGGAACTTGGAACCCCCGTACCCCATGCCGGCCGCGGCCGCGAATGCCATGAATTGGGAAGAAGGCATAGATGGAGACATCCCAGGGGTCGACGATGGTTGCGCCGTTTCCTGGACCAGATGATTTCTCGCGGTTACAAGGCAGTCTGAGCCAGAAAATTACTCAACATGTCGTGGCCGGTGGAGGTCAGGATCGACTCCGGATGGAACTGCACTCCCTCTACTGGGTGATCGCGGTGGCGCAAGCCCATCACAAGCCCATCGTCGGTCTCCGCAGTTATGTCCAAGACATCGGGCACTGAGGAGCGCTCCACGATCAAAGAGTGGTACCGAGTGGCCTCGATGGGGTTGGGGAGTCCAGCGAAGACCCCGTCGCCGGTGTGGTGGATGATCGATGTCTTGCCGTGCATGACATGCGGGGCTCGAACAACTTGGCCCCCGAAAACCTCGCCGAGGCACTGCAAGCCAAGGCATACGCCGAGCACCGGCCGAACGCCGCAGAACTCCTGAATGAGTGCATTGCTCAGTCCGGCATCAGATGGACGACCGGGTCCAGGGCTGATGAGAACGCCGTCGGGATCGAGGCCGACGGCCTCATCGAGGGAGATGGCATCGTGGCGATGAACGATCGGCTCGGCGCCCAGTTCGCCCAAGTACTGAACAAGGTTGTAGACGAAAGAGTCGTAGTTGTCGATCACCAGAATGCGGGAACTCACCGGGTTCAACGTTATCGGGAGGCCACTCAAGGCTAGAAGCGGATTGCATCGGGTCTATCCTTGCCGCATGGCCAAGCCAACCAAGCGCAGAGTGCAGGGCGGCCGGGTTACCCCGAGGGGCACCCGACCCGAGAACGAAGCCACCCCCCGGGTGCCGGTCACTGCTGAGAAGGTCAGCCCAATCTGGGTGCCAGTGCTGATGATCGCCCTGTTGGCTCTGGGGGCCATTGTGATCGTGCTCAACTACGTTGCGCTGCTGCCGGGGGACACCAACAACTGGTACCTGATGGGCGGCCTGGGTCTGCTGCTGGCCGGGATGCTGGTAGCCACCCAGTGGCATTAGCCAACCTGCTGGGGTCTCGTTACGTTCTAGTTACGGCCTTGTAGTTTGTGCCCAGTTTTCTACACAGCCTGTGGATAACTTGCTCTACTCGTCGATCGGCGCGACCAGGTCCATCTCGTCGCCGCAGTGACGCGGAGGGTCGGGGTCTTCTTCCGGGGCGACGGTCATGCGAACCTCGGCATAGCAAAGCGTGCACCGGTAGGTGATCTTCACTTTGCGCAGTTCACCCGGCGGTGGCGGCGGCGGCAGAGGCTGGCGGATCATCAGCAATACTCCAATGCCGACCCGGATGAGAATCATCCCCGCGAGGATGGCGACAAGAACGCTGAGCCATAGAGGCACCTGTTCAGCCTAGATGGGCCAGTACTGTGGGCCTATGGATGAGATGAATTTGGCAATGCTGATCCTGCGGGTGGGCATCGGCCTCACGTTTGCCGCTCATGGGTACGGCAAGATCTTTCAGGGCGGTCGCATTCCCGGTACCGCTGGTTGGTTCGACAGCATGGGAATGAAGCCGGGCAAGTTACACGCCTGGATGGCCGCGCTCACGGAGATCAGCGCTGGATTGCTGTTTGCCCTGGGTCTGTTTACCCCGCTGGCGGCTGCCGGGATGGTGGGCGTCATGGTGGTGGCGGCGTGGACCGTTCACCGCCACAACGGCTTCATGATCGTTCGAGAAGGATGGGAGTACACCTTTGTGCTGGCCGTGGTGGCGGCTTCAGTTGCCACCCTGGGGCCCATGGAGTGGTCGGTGGACAGCGCTTTGGGCATCGATGATGACTTGGATGGGTACATCGGATTGGCTATTGGCGCTGGGGGCGGCGTGCTGGCCGGATTGGCCCAGCTCACATTGTTCTATCGGCCCCCGAAGTCCGAAGAGACTGCCTGAGCAGTGGTCGACCCGAGCGTGGTCCTGCTGGATCATCAAGACCTTCGACGCTACGAGATCGCCATTTTGGAGGGGCTGGGCGTCCCTCTGGATCAAGCCGAGATCGTGGTCGACAACCTGGTGGAGGCCGACCTCCGCGGGGTGGACTCCCACGGGGCCCACCTGGTGGAGCTGTATGTGGCTCGACTGAGATCAGGACACCTGCGGCCGGTCACCGAAGTGACGGTGATCCGCGACGACGGCGCCACAGTGATGCTCGACGGGGGCGTCGGCTTTGGACAGGTTGCCGGTGTGAGGGCAATGGAGTTGGCCGTCGAGCGGGCCAAAGCCCACGGGGTGGCGGCCGTCACCGTGCGAGAGGGAACCCATCTGGGGGCGTTGGCCTACTACACGCTGCCGGCAGCCGAAGCCGGTTGCTTCGCCATGGCAGTGCAGAATGGACCGGCCATCGTTCCCCCCTACGGCGGCCGGTCGGGGATCTTCTCGACGAACCCCTTCTCCTGGGCGGTACCCGCGGGCGAAGAGCTGCCGGTGGTGTACGACATCGCCACCACCGCGGTGGCGGGCAACAAGATCTTGCTGGCCAAAAAACGAGGTGATCCGACTATCCCCGAAGGCTGGGCCAACGACGTCCATGGTCGGCCGACCACCGATACCGAAACGGCATCAGCCCAGAATCTGTGCTGGTTCGGCGGATACAAGGGCTTTGGGATTGCACTGTTGGTGGAGGTGTTGTCGGGGATAGTGGCTGGTAGCAGTTTCGGCCACACCGAGCAGACCGAATGCGAGTTGGTCGGCAACCGCCGACTGGCCAAGGGTTGGATGTTCCTGACCCTCGACCTGGAGCGGTTCTGCGGGGTGGAGACATTTCGGGAGCAGATGGACCAGCTCATCCGGGATGTGCATAGCAACGAGCGGGCCGAGGGAGTGGATCGGATCTATGTGCCCGGCGAGATCGAGCACGAGAACCGAGCTGAGCGGCTGGCTTCGGGCATTCCCCTGCCCGTTGCCCTAGTGGAAGAGATCAGTGCCATCGGGGCCGACTTCGGCCTTTCCCCGCTGGCTTAGGGGTAGCCGCTGGGGATCAGCCGTTCTGCTCGAAGACCACCTTGATGGCGCCGCGGGAGCCAGCTTCAGCGGCGTGGGCGATGGCTTCCCGATATTGGCTCAAGGGGTAGCGAGCGGACACCAAACACTCGAGGTTGGCCGAGGCCACCAGGTCGAATGCCATTTCGAAGCTCTTGGCAGTGCGGCCTTCGGGCAGGGTTTCGGTTCCATAGGTGTAGGCGCCGACCAACTCCGTCTCACGATGCCATAGCCCGGTCAGGTCGATTCGGGCGGGTTCGGGCATGCCCAGAAGCACCACTCGACCCCTAGGGCGGGTGATGGCGATGGCATCGGCCACCGATGCCGGACTTCCCACGGCGTCGATGGTGACGTCCACTCCGCCCGACAGGTAGTCGCCCAGCATCCGACAGCCGCAGAATCTGCGGACGGCGCGGCGAGCCTCCCGGGGATCGACCACGATGTCGGCGCCCAAGGCGGTGGCCAGATCTCGCTGGTGGGGGTACTTGGCGGTAGCGATGATCGTCCCGGCCGAGGTGTGCGATCGCAACGCGGCCAGCGAACACAGCCCCATCGTGCCCGCTCCCAGCACGGCCACCGATGCTCCCGGCTCTACCTGGGCCTTCAGGGCGGCATGGACTCCCCCGGCCGCCGGTTCCAGCATCACGGCAGCCTCGTCGCTGAAGTGGTCCGGTACCGGATGGAGCTGGCTCTGGTGGGCGACCAGGCTTTCGCCCCAACCGCCGCCCGTGCTGGAGCAGAAGCCGATTTGGATGCCGTCTTCGATGGTGCCCCCAAGCAAGTAGCCGTAGTCATCGCCGTCTCCGGGGGCGGCATCGGGGAAGGGGAGCGGTTCGTCACGGGCTGCCGGTCCCAAAACCGGTTCGAGAGCCAGTCGGTGTCCGTCGTCGTTGAGCCCCACAACCTCGTGGCCGGGGATGAACGGGAATGACACCAGCGACTCGAAATATCGGGACGAACGACCCTCCACCGTGGCCAGGTCGGAACCGCATATGCCGGTCAGCCGAGGTCGAATCGCCTGCCATTCCGGCCCAGGCAGCTCCGGAAGATCGACATCTCGCAGTCGCAGCGGGCCGATCCCACCGCCCGCGCCGGGGACCACCCGAGAGGCAACCGCGGCGGCCACATAACGGGCGGGACTGCGTTCGAAGACAAGGGCCTCCACCCGCCCAGTCTTGCCGTGAGCCCGGCGAGGGCACAATCGAGCGGAGTGATTACAGATACTTGGCCGGGTCTTGGGGCACACCTTCGAAGCGGACCTCGAAGTGAAGATGCGGTCCGGTAGACCAGCCGGTACTGCCGATCGCCCCGATGGTCTGACCGACGTTGACTTGGGCGCCGATGGACACAGAGAAGCTTGAGAGATGGGCATAGAGGGTTGACCACCCATCCCCATGGTCGATCATCACCGTGTTGCCGTAACCCTCCCGGTACTTGACCTGGATTGCGGTACCGGAGGCGGCGGCTTGTATGGGATCACCCATGTCCCCACTGAAGTCCAGCCCGAAATGGAATCGGACAGTGCCGAAGATGGGGTGTACCCGGTTCCCGAACCCCGATCCCGCCTGTCCCGGTACTGGCGGGAAGAAAGCAGGGTTGTCGAATTGCCCCTGGTTCTCTTTCTCTCGTAGCTCCGCCAGTCGGTCCTCTCGTTGACGCCTCTCTTCTTCGAGCTGGAACTGTCGCTGGCGTTCCAACTCCGCGATGCGCCGGCGGTCTTGTTCGCGTGCGATCTCGGCTTCGAGATCTCTGATTGCTTGCGAATTTTGGAGGATCTCGTTTTGGATGTCGAGGCTTGCCTGCGCCTCGGTCTCGATTCGCTCTTCCAACTCCCTCCGCTTGCGGTTCCATTCCTCTTGGAGCTTTTGCTGGGCTTCCTGTAGCTCGGCCAGGTCAGAGAGGGTCTCCTCGATCTCGACCTGGGCCTGCACGATCTCGGTTTGGGCTTGCTCGGCTTGCTGTATCGAAGCCTGCTGGTCGTCGTGGGCTCGTCTCAGCCGATCAATAAGAACCTGGGCATCAGCGCCCAACTCCTCGACGTAGAACTGGCGACGGGCGTTTCGATTGGGATCACCGTCTTCAAGGAGAAAGTTCGGCTCATACACCAGATCCAGATAGAACTGGACAACCTGGTCTTGCAACTGCCCTCGGATGGAGGCGATTTCTTCGTCGAGTTCAGCGGCCCGCTCTCGGGCGTCGGCCACCCGCTTCTGGGCCACTGTTTGAGAGAGCTCAACCGATTCCAAGCGGGTTTGGGCGGCTGCGATCCAGGAGTTGACCTGATTTAGATGCGCGTCCACCTCTTCGATCTGGGCAACGGTGACATCCAGCTCTGTTATGGCAAAAAGCGATTCGCGCTGGAGAGCGTCTTGTTCTCGGCGCTGCTCCTCGATCTCCCGCTTTCTTTCTTCGATCTGCTGTTGGCGCTCTTCTATGAATGTGTCTTGGGCCGCGCCGGTTGCGCCGAAGACCAGCGGCATCATGACCGCTAGAAGGATGATGGCCCGGAGGATATTTCGCATGAGGAGCTATCGGCACCCGCGGTGGCGGAGGCGATGGATACAAACGTAACCAAATTGCAACATTATTCCAAGCACCCCTTGACGAGTTCAGTGTGACTGATGTGGCTGCTGTGGTCAATGGATTGACTGGTTTAACGGCGGTTTCTCCGAGCATTCCTGCGATGGATACCCTGAGGGGATGGCCGGGGGATCCGATGTCTTAGACCGGCGAGAACGAGTTGTGCTCGCCGAAGACTTGGCTGGAGTTGCTGAGGGAACTCCCGGTGAGGTGATGCTGTATACCGGCATGCGCTGGTTGCGCTATTGGGTGCGTTTCGACAGCGGGGCCGAGCGGGGTTCGATTCACCGCGAGAAGCTGGTGAGAGAGGCCGATTGGGAAGACTTCTTGGTCGACCGGGCCTCAGCTGAGGCAGCGGCTGAGGCGAATGAGCTTGCCGGAGTGCCAAGCAGCGATTCTGAGGAACTGCCCGCCGCCAACGGCGAGGGCGATGCCGGCGGGGATGTGGTGGTGAACGGGGCTACCTTGCCAGCCCATCTACTGGCCCGCAGCGCCTCGGCTCGGGAGCGCTTGGGCGGGTAACTAGCCCAGTGCAGACGCCCCGGAAGTGACTGCGGGCAGCAATGCCGGGGCAGTCGGAAGGATCTGGTCGAGATAGAACCGGCTGGAGACCCGCTTGGCCCTCCAGAAATCAGCTTGCTGTGGTTCGGCCGCTTCGAGTCGACCAGCGGTGTCCCACGACCGTGCCATAACCCATCCGCCGACGGTGAGGCCAAGCATCTCAAGGAACGGGGTGGCACCGGCCAGAGCGTCGTCGCCGGGATGCTCTCCCAGCCAGCGGGCGGCTTCGGCAATGGCTCCCACGGCCTGATCCAGGTTCTTGTCCAACCCGGTCATCTCCTCAAGCAGCGCAGACAGCGGAGCGCCATCGTCCATGGGCAGCTTCCGCCCGACCAGATCAATGGCCTGAATGCCGTTGGTGCCCTCGTAGATGGGGGCGATACGACTGTCACGCCAGTGTTGGGCCGCGCCGGTCTCCTCGACGAACCCCATGCCCCCATGCACCTGGATACCCAGGGACGCCACCTCGACACCCTGGTCGGAGCACCACGCCTTTGACACCGGGGTGAGTAATTCGGCCCGCTGCCGAGCATGCTGTCGCTGTTGGGGGTCGGGGTGCCGGGCGCCCCGGTCGGAGGCGGCGGCGTTGAGGTAGAGCAAACCCCGCATCGCCTCGGTACGGGCTCGCATGTCCAACAGCATCCGACGAACGTCGGGGTGCTCGACGATGGGGGTCTGGGTGCCAGATTCGGTATCGGGGCGACGGCCCTGCCGTCGTTCAGCGGCGAACTCGGCCGCTTGCTGGTAGGCCCGCTCGGCCACGGCCAGCCCCTCCAGTCCAACTAGCAGGCGGGCCTTGTTCATCATGGTGAACATCTGGGGCATTCCCTGATGCTCCTCGCCCACCAACTCTCCGACCGCGCCGTCCAGCTCCATCACGCAGGTGGGGCTGGCGTGGATGCCGACCTTGTGCTCCAACCCGATGCACCGGACGGCATTGCGCTCGCCCACCGCGCCATTCTGGTCCACCAAGAACTTGGGCACGATGAACAGGGAGATCCCCCGGGTGCCCACCGGAGCTCCAGGGGTGCGGGCCAGCACGCAGTGGACGATGTTGTTGGTCATGTCGTGCTCGCCCCAGGTAATGAAGATCTTCTGGCCCCACAGGCGATAGGTGCCGTCGGCCTGGGGTTCAGCACGGGAGGTGAGCGCGCCGACATCGGATCCGGCTTGGGGCTCGGTCAAAAGCATGGTGCCGGTCCAGGTGCCGCTGATGAGTTGGGGCAGCCAGCGGTGTTTCTGCTCGTCGCTGCTGTGGGCACTGATTGGCCCGATCGCGCTCTGGCTGAGCATTGGGCACAGTGAAAAGGCCATGTTGGCCGAGGTGATCATCTCCTGGATGGCCACGTCGACCACTAGGGGAAAGCCGGCGCCGCCATACTCGGGGTCGGCCGACACTCCGGTCCACCCGCCGTTGATGAACTGCTGGTAGGCCGGAGCGAAGCCTTCCGGCGTGATTACGTCGCCGGCGTCGTTGAGCGCGCTGCCGGTTTGGTCGCCTATCCGGTTGGTGGGAGCGATGACCTCGGTGGCCAGCCGCCCGGCTTCAGCCAGGAGGTCTTCGGTATGGTCAAGACCGACATCTGCCCAGGCGGGCAACAGGGCCAGTTCGTCCAATCCGGCAATGTGGCGCAGTGCGAATGAGATGTCGTCCAAAGGAGCGGTATAGGTGCTCATTTCAGCCTTCAGGGGGGTTGTCGGGGTCCAATGTCGATAGCAGCTGCTCGGCGGCGGCCGCAGGAGAGAGCTCATTGCGGTCAACTCGGCCAAGTGCAGTTGCTCCTGGCTCGTTCTGAATAATCTGGTCGACTCGGCAGCGCAATTCGAGCTCGATGCGGTCGGCCACCTCATCTCGCCGGCGGCGGCAGCGCCGGTGGGTCAGCTCGCCGGAGTCGTGAAGATGAGCCGTGTGGCGCTCGATCTCGGCCCACAGGTCTCCGATTCCCTCTCCCTCGGTGGCGGTAGTCAGCACGATGGGCGCCCGCCACCCACCCCGGTGGCCGAGGTCGAGCATCAACTCCAAGTCGCGGCGGGCACCGCGGGCATCGGGCCGGTCGGCTTTGTTCACCACGAAAATGTCGGCCACTTCCAACAGCCCGGCCTTGTTGGCCTGCACCGCGTCGCCCCAGCCGGGGGTCACAACCACCACGGTTGTGTCGGCCGCCGCCGCGATCGACACCTCCACCTGGCCGACGCCCACGGTCTCCACAATGATCGGATCGCAACCGGCGGCATCGAGCACCCGAACAGCGTCGGGAACCGCCACCGCCAGTCCGCCGGCGTGCCCGCGAGTGGCCATCGATCGGATGAAGGCACTGCTGCTCACATGGTTGTCCATGCGGATCCGGTCGCCCAGGATGGCCCCCCCGGTGAGCGGAGAGCTGGGATCGATGGCCAGAATGGCCGGACGGGACGCCCCTGAGACCGCGGCCAACCGCCCGGTTATGGTGGACTTCCCCGTTCCCGGGGCCCCGGTGACCCCCACCACGCGGGCTTGGCCAGCATCACGGTGGGCCCCCTCTGACACTAGGGCAGCAGATTCGCCCCGCTTCTCCACCATGGTGAGGAGCTTGCCCAGAGCTCGCCGGTTACCGCCGCGGGCTGCTTCGAACATTTCTTCGAGCGGGTCGCGGCTCATCGTTCGAACAGCTCGTCGAGCGGGTCGGAGCTCATCGCTCGAACTGGTCGTCGGCTGGCTTAGGGCTCACTGGGCGGCGGTTTGGCGGTCCACGGCCGCGCTCACTGCGGACACGACTTCTTGGGCAGATGCGCCGGGACCGATGACCGCGGCCACGCCGAAGTCGATCAGCGTGGCGACGTCGTCTGCGGGCACGATCCCGCCGATCACCACCGGCACGTCCAATCCAGCTTGGGCTACAGCCTCCACCATGCGGGGAGCCAGGGTGAGGTGACCGGCGTTGTGCATGGAAAGCCCGATTGCGTCGGCGTCCTCCTGCTCGCAGGCGGCGACAATGCTGTCGGTGGTCTGGCGCAGGCCCAGGTAAATCACTTCCATGCCAGCGTCTCGCAATGTGCGGGCCACGACCTTCAAACCACGGTCGTGGCCGTCCAATCCCAGTTTGGCCAAAACCACCCGGATCGGAATCTCGGATTCAGCGTCTAGGAGTAACGATGGGTCGGCAGGGAGATCGCTCATCGGCTCATACCACCGCATTCTCCACATAGGTGCCGAACACCGTCTCCAAAGCGGCGACGATCTCGCCCTCGGTGGCGTAGGTTCGCACCGCATCGATGATGGGGGGCATGAGGTTCACGTCGGGCTGCTCGGCCGTTTCGACCAACGCGGCGAGAGCACCTCTCACTGCATCATCATCGCGGTCGCCGCGAACTTTCTCGAGTCGCTTGAGTTGCAACTCCTCGGTCTCGTGGCCGATGGACAGCAGATTGGCCTCGTCCTCGTCACCCTCGGTGAACTCGTTGACCCCCACGATGATGCGCCTACCGGCGTTCACCTCGCGCTCGAAGCGGTAGGCGGCGTCGGCGATCTCCCCCACGAAGTAGCCGTCTTCGATACCGGCGTAGACCCCCTCCAGCATGGAGCCGTTGCCGAGTTGGTCGATGTGGTCGAAGATCTCGTCGGCCTGGCGCTCCATCTCGTCGGTGATCCACTCCACGAAGGGGGCGCCCCCCAGCGGGTCGACCACCGAGGCGGCACCGGTCTCGTGAGCCACGATCTGCTGGGTGCGAAGGGCGATGCGGGCGGCCTTTTCCGAGGGGAGGGCCAGGGCTTCGTCGTATGAATCGGTGTGCAGGCTCTGGGTGCCTCCCAACACCGCGGAAAGGGCCTGGACGGCCACCCTGGCGATGTTGTTCTCCGGCTGCTGAGCGGTGAGGGAGACCCCCGCCGTCTGCGTGTGGAACCGGCACATCAGCGACTTGGGGTTGGTGGCGCCGTAGCGATCCTTCATCCAAGTGGCCCAGATGCGCCGAGCGGCCCGGTACTTGCCTATCTCCTCGAAGAAATCGCTGTGGGCATTGAAGAAGAAAGACAGCCGCGGCGCGAAGTCATCCACGTTCAATCCGGCCGCGACGGCGGCCTCCACATAGGCAAAGCCGTTGGCCAGGGTGAAGGCCAGCTCTTGGGCGGCGGTCGAGCCCGCCTCGCGGATGTGGTATCCCGAAATGGAGACCGGATGCCATCGGGGCATCTCCGCGGTGGTGAACCGGATCAGATCGGTTACCAGCCGAACCGAGGGGCGGGGCGGGAAGATGTACTCCTTTTGGGCTTGGTACTCCTTCAAGATGTCGTTCTGGATGGTGCCTCCGAGGTCGGCCCGGCCAACGCCGCTCTTCTCGGCCACTGCGACATACATGGCCATCGAAATAGCCGCTGGCCCGTTGATGGTCATCGAGGTGGTGACTTTGTCGAGTTCGATGCCCGCAAACAGGTCCTCCATGTCGGCCAGGGTGTCTACGGCCACTCCGGCTCTGCCGACCTCGCCTATCGCCCACTCGTGGTCGGAGTCGCGGCCCATGAGCGTGGGCATGTCGAAGGCAGTGGATAGTCCCGTTCCCCCGGCCCGAAGCAGGGCATGGAAGCGGGCGTTGGTGTCGGTGGCGGTGCCGAACCCGGCGAACATGCGCATGGTCCACAACTTGCTGCGGTAACCGGTGGGGTGCAGCCCTCGCGTATAGGGGTACTCGCCCGGCTGCAACCCATCGCCGTAGAAGGGGTCGAGGGGAATTCCCGACATTGACTCGACCATGCGGAAATCCTATCAAGGAAGTCCGATAGTTGGAAGTGCAACTAATCGCTCTACTCAGGAGTACCCAGGAAGGCGTATGACACTTGCGATCGAGGGGCTGTTCAGCTCCTCACCAACTGCCCGGGCAGGGCGCCGGTCAGCTCTCCGTCGACCAGCACTGCTTGGCCGGCGACCAGGGTGGCGACAAAGCCGTTGGCCCGCTGAATCAGCCGACGCCCACCTGCGGGAAGGTCGAACACCATCTCAGGGGCTCGCAGATTGAGCCGGTCGAAGTCAATGAGGTTGATGTCGGCCCGCTGCCCGGCCGCCAGCGTGCCCCGGTCGCTGAAACCGACCAAGGCCGCGGTGTCGGCGCACTGCCACTTGATGAGCTGCTCCACCGGAAGGGTTTCGCCCCGCGACCGGTTGCGGCCCCAGTGGGAGAGGAGGAAGCTGGGCATGCTGCCGTCGCACAAGAACCCGACGTGGGCCCCGGCATCGCCCAATCCCGGGACGCTCAGCGGGTGGGTGAGCATCTCTTTGGTGAGCTCGAAGTCGCCGTCGGCGTAGTTCATCACCGGCACATAGAGCAGCTCGGTGCCGTCGCGGGCCAGCAAGGCGTCATAGAGGGCTTCGTGGGGGTCGACCCCTCGTCGGGCGGCTTCGGCAGCCACGCTGGCATCGGGCGAGGGCTCGTAGTCGGGGGTCTCCCCCAGCGGGAAGAGCTTTTCGAGTTGATTGAAGGTATGGACGGGCTGGGCGGCCAACTCGGCCACTAGGCGTTCCCTCACCTCGGGCTCACGCAGATGGGCCACCCGCGTAGGAAGATCCAGCGAGGCGATCTGGTGGTAGCCAGGACACGAGAGGAGCGCATGATAGGTGGATTGGAGACCAACGAGCACCCCCACGGGGCGGCTGGCCACCTGGGCCCGGAGCGGGATGCCCGCTTCGGCCGCCCGGGTGATGCGGTCGAGAAGCTGGTGGCCTAGGTCGGGCCGGCTGTCGGGGACGGCAATGGTCATCGACAGCGGGCGGCCGCTGACTCGGGCCATCTCGGCCACCAAGTCGAATTCGGCGTCCAAGTCTCCCCAGTCGCCCACCATTTCGAACACGCCCTTGCCAGTGTGCCCCACGGCCTCGGCGATGGCCCACAGTTCGGATGTGCCGGCGGTGAGGCTGGGGGTGTGCTCGCCGTCTTTGGTCTTGTGGTTGATGGTACGGCTGGTGGTGAAACCCACCGCGCCAGCGGCAATGCCCTCGGCGGCCAGTCGGGCCATCTCGGCGATCTCAGCACCGGTGGGGTGATTGCGGTGGTCGGCCCCCCGCTCGCCCATGACGTAGGCCCGGAGCGCGCCATGGGGTACTTGGGCGGCCACGTCGATAGTGCGGGGTTTGCGCTCGACGGCATCGAGGTACTCGGGGAAGCTCTCCCACTCCCACTCAATGCCCTCGGCCAGCGCCGCGCCGGGGATGTCCTCAACACCTTCCATCAGGCCGATGAGCCATTCCTCTGATCCGGGGCGCACGGGGGCAAAGCCCACCCCGCAGTTGCCCATCACCACGGTGGTCACTCCGTGCCACACCGAGGGGGTCATGTCGGAATCCCAGGAGACTTGGCCGTCGTAGTGGGTGTGGATGTCGACAAAGCCGGGGGTGACGAGGAGACCGTCGGCGTCTAGTTCTTGTCGGGCTGCACCAATGGTTCTGCCAATGTTGGTGATGGTGCCGTCGTCGATGGCGATATCCGCGGTGAATGGTGCTTGGCCGGTGCCGTCGACAACTGTTCCGGCGCGGATTGCGAGGTCGTGCATGGGTCGAAGTTAGTCTCTCGGCATGAGTGATGATGCTGCGATCAGGAATGTTGTTGCCCGGTTGGCTCAGTTGGCAGATGAGGGGGATTTGGAGGAGTACGTGGAGTTGTTTGCCGACGATGCTCTGTGGGAGATGCCGGGGGCGGCCATTCAGGGGCGGGACAACCTCTTGGCGGGGGCGATCGAGCGGCGGGCCGCAGGAACGGTTGGGCCGGGGAGCAACACTCGCCACGTGATCACCACCCAGGCGGTGGCAGTGGACGGCGACGATGCCACTTCCGAAGTCTATTGGCAGTTTTGGGTGAACACCGCGACCGAGCCTTCAATCGCCCTATTCGGGACCTACCGCGATCGGTTGGTACGCACATCCGACGGCTGGAAATTGGCCCATCGCAGCATTTCCTATGGCTAGGCCGTGAGCGGGCAACTGGCAGACCGGATCGCCGTGGTCACGGGCGGGGGCCGGGGGATCGGTCGGGCCATTGCGCTTGGAATGGCCCAGGAGGGCGCGGCAGTGGTGGTGTCGTCTCGGACCCAGCAGCAGCTCGATGCAGTAGTGACCGAGATTGAAGATGTCGGCGGGCAGGGAGTGGCCGTGGTGGCGGACGCGGCCGATGAAGACCAGGCCCGGTCACCGGTGCGGGCGGCGATGGCTGAGTTCGGTCGGATTGACGTGCTGGTCAACAATGTGGGGGGCTCGTCGGAGGGAAACCATGATCCGTTCTCGGGAGATGCCGAGGCGTTCATGGGGACGCTGCGGTTGAACCTCATTTCGGCCTTTTGGACCAGCCAGGAGGCGCTTTCGCCAATGCGGGAGCGGGGATATGGCCGCATCATCAATATCGGCTCGGGTGCATCTAAGAGAGCCGCGGCCAGCGTGGCCTACACCGCGGCCAAGCACGGGCTAGTGGGTCTTACCAAGCAGCTGGCGATGGCGGCGGCGCCCTATGGGATCACGGTGAACTGTCTTTGTCCGGGGTGGACCAACACGGCGTTGGTGGACTTCGAGAAGCTGGCCACAGCCAAAGGGGTCAGCGCCGCCCAGGCCGAGGCCGACGCCCACGCCGACAGTGCCCAGCGCCGAATTCTGGAACCGGAGGAACTGGCCCCCATGGCGGTGCTGTTGGCCTCAGAAGCGGGCGGAGGCATCACTGGACAGGTGATCAGCGTGGATGGCGGCTACCGCCTGTGAACCGAATACACCGGGTCACCGTGACCGGTCCTCTAATCGGCTAAACAGATCCGCAATGGAGATTGCGGCCTTCCAACAACTCATGGATGATCTGTACGGTCCCCAAGACCGGGAGCGAGGCATCCCCGCCACCGTGGCGTGGTTGTGCGAGGAATTGGGCGAGCTGGCCCAAGCGGTGCGCAAGGGCGATGACGCCGAGCGGCTGCACGAGATGGGCGATGTGCTGGCCTGGCTGGCGTCGCTGGCCAACCAGCTCGATCTCAGTCTGGAAGAAGCGGCGCTGAGATACCGCGACAATCCGCCCCGCTAGACGGAGATCAGCGCTTCAGCGATCTGGATGGCGTTGAGGGCGGCGCCTTTGCGGAGGTTGTCGCCGACTACGAACAGGGAAAGGCCGTTGGCGACGGTGGGGTCGACGCGGATTCGGCCGACCATGGTGGGGTCGATGCCGGCGGCGGCCAGCGGAGTGGGCACATCGTCGACCACCACGCCAGGGGCGGCCGACAGAAGCTCAGTGGCCCGTTCGGGGCTGAGAGGGCGGTCGAATTCGGCGTTGATGGCCAGGCAGTGGCCGGTGAACACCGGTACCCGCACGCAGGTGGCGCTCACCGCCAGATCAGGGAGCTCCAAGATCTTGCGGCTCTCCTCCACCAGCTTGCGCTCCTCGGAGGTCTCCCCGGAGTCATCGTCGATCCAGGAGCCGCACTCGGGCACCACGTTGAAGGCTATGGGCGCGGCAAAAACGGACGGTGCCGGAAACGAGGCGGCTTGGCCGTCGTGGGTGAGGCCAATGGCATCGTCGGCCACCTTGCGCACCTGCTCGTCCAACTCGGCCACGCCCGACAAACCTCCGCCGGATACTGCCTGATACGACGAGATCACCAGGCGGCGCAATCCGGCTTCAACAGCCAGTGGCTTGAGCACCGGCATGCCCACCATGGTGGTGCAGTTGGGGTTGGCGACGATTCCCTTGGGAATGCTGGCCAAAGCATGGGCATTTACCTCGGGCACCACCAGGGGCACGTCGGGGTCCATGCGCCACGCCGAGGAGTTGTCGATGACTGTGGCTCCGGCTGCGGCCACTCGGGGGGCGAGCTCGCGGGAGGTGGCGCCGCCGGCAGAGAAAAGAGCGATGTCCACCCCGCGGTAGTCGGCGGTAGCGGCATCTTCGACCACAAAGTCTTGATCTCGCCACGACATGGTGCGGCCGGCGGAGCGGGCCGAGGCCAGCACTCGCAGATCGTCTACCGGGAAATTGCGCTCTTCCAACAGGCGGCGCATCACCCCGCCGACCTGGCCGGTAGCGCCGACAACTGCGACATTCACGCCAGCAATCCTACTTTCGACAGCTCAGGAAACTGATGCCGTTATCGGGACAGGCCGAAGGCCTCGTGCAAGGCCTGCGTGGCCGCATCAGTATGTTCTTGGCGGATCACACAGCTGATGCGAATAGGAGAGGTGGAGATCATCTCAATGTTGATCTGATTCTCCGACAGAGTCTCGAACATGGTGGCGGCCACACCGGGGTGCGACTTCATGCCGGCGCCCACCAGGCTGATCCGGGCGATGTCCCGGTCGGCGGTCACCCCGGTGGCGCCGATCTCGTCGGCCACTTTCTGGGTGATGTCGGCGGCGGTATCGGCGTCGCCGTCGGGAACGGTGAATGAGATGTCGGTGATGCCGTCCTCAGAGGCGTTCTGCACGATCATGTCGACGTTCACGCCGGCGTCGGCCAGCTGACGGAACATGGCCGCGGCCACGCCAGGACGGTCGGCCACGCCGGTGACAGTTATCTTGGTCTCCGAGCTGTCGGGGGTGACCGATCGGATGATGGGTTGCTCCATGGAAGACTCCTCTTTGACCACCCAGGTTCCCTGCTCCCAGGTGAATGCCGAACGAATGTGCAGCTTGACGCCGTAGTTTTGGGCCACCTCGACTGAACGCATGGCGGGCTTCGGACAGCCCACCGCAGTCATTTCCAACAACTCCTCGAAGGAGATGCTGGGTATCTTGCGGGCATCGGCACATACCCGGGGATCGGTGGTGAACACCCCGGAAACATCGGTATACAGCTCGCAGGCATCGGCGCTCAGGGTGTGGGCGAGGGCCACCGCCGTGGTGTCGGAGCCGCCTCGGCCTAAGAACGTCACGTCGTTCTCGGTGCTCACTCCCTGCGAACCGGCCACCACCGGAACGCGGTTTTCCTCCAGCGCGGCCTGGACTCGTCCGGGGGTGATCTCCACGATCTTGGCGTTGCCGTGGTTGGTGTCGGTGATGAATCCGGCCTGGCTGCCGGTAAAGGAGTCGGCGGGCACCCCCAGATCGTGAAGGGCCATGCACACCAGGGCGCAGGCCTTGCGTTCTCCGGCGGTGATGAGCATGTCCAATTCCCGGCCTGGCTGGGTGTCGGAGACCGCCGACGCCAGCGCCAGCAGTTCGTCGGTCTCTTTGCCCATGGCGCTGATCACCAGAACCACTTGGTCGCCCCGGTCTCGGCAACGACGCACGTGGTCGGCCACCTCGCGGATACGGTCGGCGTTGGCCACCGACGTGCCGCCGAACTTCTGCACCACTAAGGCCATGGCAGAAACGCTACCGGCCCCCCATCACCACTTCGGTTGTTGTTTTCCGAGTTTTTCGGGCTGGTAGGCACTTCAGTAGCTCTACCTCTAGATTTCAGGCGATGGCCACTAGCAAGAGGCAGCGACAGCGGGAGCATCGGCAGATCGCGCAGCAGCGGGCCAAGGTGACGGAGACCCGCGGTCGACTCCGCTCTGGGGGGGTCCGAGTCGCCCTGATCGGGCTGGCGATCGTGGTGGGCGTGCTAATTCTCTGGCTGACGCTGCGGGAGAGTGGCGACAGCGGTGAATCCGATGTTCCCAGTGCTGCAAGTGACACTGCTGACGGCAATGGCGCCGAGGCCGCGCCAGGAACCGGTGGATTCCCGGAGCTTCCACCACCTCCGGCGCCCGGCGGCGAGCTAAGCGGAGACGTCACCCCTTGTCCCGATACGGCAGGTCCGACGTTCCGGGTGACCTCGTTTGAATCGGCGCCGGCTCAGTGCCTCGATCCCGAACTCGCCTACACCGCAGTGTTCGACACCAGCCTGGGGCGGATACGGGTGGCGCTGGATCAGGAGGCCGCTCCTGAGGCGGTGAACGCCTTCGCGGCGCTGGCCGGCTACGACTACTACGACGGAACGGCCATCTTCTACACCGATCCCACCGGAGGCTACATCCAGGGTGGATCACCCCATACCAACTCAGCTGACGATCCCGGGCCGGGATTCACAGTCGACCCCGGCGAGGAGGTGACCTCGAAGGCCGGCCAGCTGCTGTGGTCGGCCGAGGGCGATTCTGCGGGCCAGTTCTTGTTCTTGGCCTACGACGAGGCAGACTTCTTGCCGTCCCAACCGGTTTCCGGACTGGCCACTTTGGGGCAGATCTCCGATGGCAGCTTGACTGTCGTGTTGGATGCCCTGGTTCTCCATGTAGACAACCCCGACACCGCCTTCGGAGGACGGCCGTCGGAAACGGTCATTATCAACTCCATCGACATACAAGCCACCGACACCACTCCTGAAGGGAGTATTGACTTGAGCGCATGCCCGCCCGCAGACGGATCAGGACCCACCGTCCTGGATTTCGACGGTCCCCAACCCATGTGCTTGGACGTTTCCAAGCAGCACACCGCGGTGTTCGACACCACTGCGGGGGAGATGAGGATTGACCTCGACGTGGCCAACACGCCGGTAACCGCCAACAACTTCGCAGTTTTGGCCCGGTACCACTACTACGACAACACGCTGTTGTTCCGCACTGACCCGAGCATCGGCATCATCCAGGGCGGGGCGCCCCACACGAACTCCCCGTCTGACCCTGGGCCGGGCTACACCATCCCTGATGAGGGGTCGGGCTTCACCTACGAGCCGGGCCAGATCGTGATGGCCCGCACCGGAGCGCCCAACAGCGCCAGCGCCCAGTTCTTCCTTGCGGTGAATGAGAACACCGCCCTGCTCAACAGCCAGGGCACTTACGTGGTGTTCGGCCAGATGGACGCCGAGAGCCTGGCGGTGGCCGAGGCCATTTTGGCCAGTCACGCCGACCAGCCCGGCAACCGGCTGGGCGGAGCCCCCGATCCCCAGGTGATCGTCAAGTCGGTCACCGTCGAAGAATCCGGCTAACCCTCAGCTCATTGCCTCGGGGTGGGGCAGAGTATGGGGATGAGGCCGGAGCATGAGGCTGGAGCCTGAACCCAGCCAATGGGCATTTCCGCCCGCGGAGGCGGCCGACGAGCACGGCTTGGTGGCGGTGGGGGCCGATCTGGCTCCCGGCACGCTGTTGGCCGCCTATCGAGCAGGCCTGTTTCCCATGCCGCTGGGCCGCACCGACAAACTGGGATGGTGGTCGCCTGATCCACGAGGCGTGATTCCTCTCGACGACCTTCGGGTGACTCGGTCGTTGCGCCGGTCGTTGCGCCGCTATCGGATCACCGCCGATGTTGCCTTTGCTGATGTGATCGACGCCTGTCGGATGATCGAGCGGCCCCACGGATGGATCTCACCGGACATCCGAGATGCCTATGTGCGACTGCACAAGATGGGGTGGGCCCACAGCGTGGAGGCGTGGTCGGAGGATGGGGAGTTGGTAGGCGGGCTGTACGGGGTGTCGATCGGCGGTCTGTTTGCCGGCGAGTCGATGTTCCACGTTGACCGCGACGCCTCCAAGGTGGCTCTGGTATCGCTGGTGGGCCGGTTGGCTCATGGAGGGGTGACGCGGCTGCTGGATGTGCAGTGGGCGACGGAGCATATGCGGAGTTTGGGGGCGATTGAGATTCCCCGGAGTGAATATCTGGGGCGATTGAAGGCTGCGGTGAAGCAGCCTTCGGCTTCGTGGCCCCGCTAGGAGAGTCGGGTGATGGGGTCGCCTTGGCGGATGGGGCCGGGGCGGACGACTTTGGCGTTTATGCCGCGGAGGTTGAGGGCTCGACCGGTGGGGGAGTTGACGAAGCGGAGGGCGTCGAGGCCGAAACGGCCGGAGAATTTCCCGCATCCGGTGTGGGGCTCGGCGGTGACCTCGATAACGGATTCGCCGATGGCGAGTTGAGTGCCAGCAGGGAGGGTTTCCAAGCTGATATCGAGGTCGATGTAGAGCTGGTCGCCAGCTAGGGGCCACCGTTCGATGGGTCCGGCTATCGCCGCGGCTGTGCGAGCATTCATGATGTTGATCTGGGCGTCAATCAGTGGGCCGCCATCGGCTGTCTTGGTTGAGCCCCGCTGGCTCCAAGTGTCACCCTCAAGGCCCTCCTCCAGAGTGAGCAGGCCGGATTCCAGCACTTCTCGCTCGTTCACCGCGGGCCGGCGGACGATCAACTCGAGGGTGCCTTGATCGGCAGGAGCTTGGCGGATGTGGTCGAGGGCCGCCTCCAGCTCCTCGGGTGTCCGATGGCGAGCAGGGTCGGCGGTCATCGGCGCAGTGCCTGTCGTTGACGGCGAGTTGTGGCCGGGGCAGTCCACCAGCGACCGCTGAACCGCCAGCGGGGTGCGACGGCCGTCTCAGGCTGGAAGGCCGCGGGGCGGGGCCAAAGAGCCTCGTAGGCGGCCAAGATGGCGGCCACTTCCTCGTCGGTGGGCTGCGGGGTGAATTGGATGAGGCTCATAGGGCTGTTCTAGCTGGCCTTTTCGGCCGCGCCGGGGTGATTTTTCAACGTTAGTGACTAGAGGGGGATAACCCCGTGCTTGCGAGGCAGCAGTTCTTCTCGCTTGGAGCGGAGCATCTGGAAACCGTCGATCACCAGACGGCGGGTGTCGGCCGGGTCGATGACGTCGTCGATGTAGCCCCGTTCGGCGGCGATATAGGGGTTGGCATAGCGCTCGGTGTAGTCGTCCACCAGCTCGGTCCGCCGGGCTACCGGATCGGCGGCCGACTGGAGCTCGCGGCGGTGGATGATCTCCACCGCCCCCTGGGGACCCATCACCGCCAGCTCGGCACCCGGCCAGGCAAACGACAGGTCGGAGCCCACCGACTTGGAGTCCATTACCACGTAGGCTCCGCCATAAGCCTTCCGGGTGATGACCTGGATGCGGGGCACAGTGGCCTCGCAGTACGCATAGAGCAGCTTGGCGCCATGGCGGATGATGCCTCCGTGCTCCTGATCTACTCCAGGCAAGAAGCCGGGCACGTCCACCAGGGTGAGGAGTGGGATGTTGAAGGCATCGCAGGTCCGCACGAAGCGGGCCGCCTTGGACGACGACTCGATGTCGAGCACGCCGGCCAACACCATCGGCTGGTTGCCCACCACGCCAACGGTGTAGCCGTCCAGGCGGGCGAAGCCGCACACGATCGACTGGGCCCAGTGGGCGTGGTACTCCATGAAGTCCCCGTCGTCCACCAACGCACCGATCACCTTGCGCATGTCGTAGGGCAGGTTGGGGCTGTCGGGCATGATGTCGCGCAGCTCGGGGGTCAGCCGCTCGGGATCGTCGGTGGCAGCCACCTGCGGGGGCTCCTCCAAGTTGTTGGCCGGCAGATGGCCCACCAAGAAGTGGACCTCGTCCAGCACCTCTTCCTCGGTCTGGCCCACGAAGGTGGCCACTCCCGACTTGGTGGAATGGGAGCGGGCCCCGCCCAGATCTTCCAAGGTGACTTCTTCGCCGGTGACCGTCTTCACCACGTCGGGACCGGTAATGAACATGTGCGATTTCTCGGCCACCATGAATACGAAGTCGGTCATGGCCGGGCTGTAGACCGCCCCGCCGGCGCACGGGCCGAGGATCACGCTGATCTGGGGGATGACGCCCGACGACTTGACATTGCGGTGGAATATCCCGCCGTAGGAGTCGAGCGATACCACGCCTTCCTGGATGCGGGCGCCGGCGCCGTCGTTGAGGCCGATCATGGGTGCGCCCACGGAAAGGGCCAGATCCATCACCTTGTGGATCTTCTCGGCGAACACCTCTCCCAGCGCGCCGCCGAACACGGTGAAGTCCTGGGCGAACAAGAACACCTTGCGGCCGTCTATGGTGCCCCAACCGGTGATCACGCCGTCGGTGTAGGGCCGCTCCTCGATACCGCTGTCCAGCGCCCGGTGGCGGGCCAGCATGTCGAGTTCGTGGAAGGAACCGTCGTCGAGCAGGTACTCGATGCGCTCCCGGGCCAGCATCTTGCCCTTCTCGTGCTGGCGGTCCACGGCCCGCTGAGGCCCGGCGTGGAGGGCCTCGTGCTTGCGGCGCTCTAAGTCGTTGAGTCGATCCTTCATCGAGTGCTCGGCCATTGCCGCGACAGGCTACATGGGGTTGGGCGGCTTGAACGACCCCTCGCTCAAGGCACAGCCCAGTAGCCTCCTTTCCATGTCATTGGATTCGGGAGTGGTACAGCGGCGGGTGGCCGTCTTTTGTAGTTCATCGCTGGGGACTGAGCCGGGGCATGCCTTGTTGGCCGCCGATTTGGGGCGGCGGTTGGCTGATGAGGGCATTGGGGTGGTGTTCGGCGGGGGCCGGGTAGGCCTGATGGGGGTGATGGCCGACGCGGTGATGGCCTCGGGCGGGGAGGTGATCGGGGTTATCCCTAAGTTCTTGGACGAGATCGAGGTGGCCCACCAAGGGCTGACCGAGTTGCACCTGGTGGACGACATGCACGAGCGCAAGCAGCTCATGTACTCGCTGTCCGACGGGTTCTGCGCCCTGCCGGGCGGGTTGGGCACTATGGAGGAGCTGTTCGAGTCGGCCACCTGGACGCAGTTGGGGCTACACGAGGGCGGGCGGTACAAGCCCGTGGTGCTGTTGGACGAAGACGGGTTTTGGGAGCCGCTGGTTGGGTTTCACGGTCGGCTCGTGGAAGTTGGATTTGTGAAGCAGTCCATGGCGGGGATCATCCAGCGGGCCGAGTCGATTGATGAGGCCTTGGAGCTGCTCTACCCGTCGTCTAGTTGAGCGGTTAGAGATTCGACCGCGTCGATGAACTCTTCAACGATGTTGTAGACCACCTGGCGGGTGGGGAGGACTTGGTTCATGGTGCCGACGATCTGGCCGACGAAGTAGTTGGCCAGTTTCTGGGCGCCGCTATCGGGTTGGTGGGACACCCGGTCGATGCGGCGGCGGGCCTCACCGGTCAAGATGATCTGCAAGGGCATGGGCAGCGGATCGGGGGTGTCGGTCCGATTCCACTCCTCGGTCCACGCGGAGCGCAGCATCCGGGCCGGCTTGCCGGTGAGGGTGCGGGACCTCTCGGTGTCCGATGAGGCGGCAGCCAGGAACTTCTGCTTGACCGCCGGGCTGGTTTCGGCTTCCTCTGTGGCCAGCCACACCGATCCGCACCACACTCCCTGGGCGCCAAGCGCCATGGCCGCCGCCATCTGGCGGCCTCGGCCGATGCCCCCGGCGCCCAGCACCGGCACGGGGGCCACCGCGTCCACCACCTCGGGAATGAGCACCATCGAGCCGATTTCGCCGGTGTGGCCGCCGGCTTCGTAGCCCTGGGCGATGATGAGATCGACACCGGCCGCCACATGGCGCTCGGCGTGTACCCCCCGGCCGGCCAGGGCGGCCACCTTGGCCCCGGCGGCCTGGCTCTGGGCGATCATCTCCGGAGGCGGCGGGCCCAAGGCGTTGGCCACCAAGGCGGGCTCGTAGGCCAAGGCGATCTCCAGCTGGCGATCGGCTCGGCGACTGGAGAGCGGGGCGGCGGGGCCCCAATTCTGGGTCGGGCCGTCGTCGGGGGGCAGCGGGGGCACGCCGTAGCGGTCAAGCATCTCGTCGAGGAACTGCTGATGCTCCTCGGGAATGAGCGCCTTCACTTCGTCGGTGTCCAACCCGCCTTGGTCGGAGCCCTCGTATCGGGCGGGAACGATGAGGTCGACGCCGAAGGGCCGGTTGCCGACCTGCTCTCGGATCCAAGCCATATCGGTCTCGAGGTCCTCGTCGGTGTGGCCGACGACGCCCAACACGCCCAATCCCCCGGCCCGGCTCACTTCGGCGGCCACGTCGCGACAGTGGGTGAAGGCCATGATGGGAAACTCGATGCCGAACATCTCAGTAACCGCGGTGCGCATGGGTGTTTGCTCCTTTCAGCCTTTTCCGATCCGGGCCTTCAATTTCTCGGCCCGCTCGATTAGATGGCCACCCCCCAGCCTGCCCATCAGGTCGGGAAATTCGGGATTGGGGCCAGTCCAGGCCAGCTCTTCGAGCCGGTCGAAGGTGGGGGCGTCGTCGGCGATGGTAGCCACTTTGCGAAACAGCATGGCCAGCTCCCGGTTCTCGGTCAAGGTGGCGGCCAGCTTGGCCGAGCCTCGCACGCTCACCTCCCACTGCCCCACGGCGTCGGGGATTTTCTCCAGATGGCGGTAATGGGACAAGACGGTCGCAGTGGAGCGCGCCCCCCAACCGGGCAGACCGGGGAAGCCGTCGGCAGTGTCGCCCACTAGGGCCAGGTAGTCGGGAATGGACTGGGGGAGAACTCCGAATTTGTCCACCACCCCGTCGTGGTCGATGAGCTTTTGCTGGCGGCGGTCGTATTGCACGATGCGCCCGTCGGCGGTGATGCATTGGGCCAGATCTTTGTCGGGCGTGCAAATCAGCACCTGCTCGACGCCTGGGTCGAGGGCGGCCTTGCGAGCTGCGGCCCCCATGGCGTCGTCGGCCTCGTAGCGGACCATGGGCCAAACACAGAATCCAGCGGCGACCAGTGCCTCTTCAACCAGAGGAAATTGGCCCATCAGCTCGGGCGGAACTCCCTCCCCGGTCTTGTAGTCGGGCCACAGCTCGTTGCGGAACGACTCGATCACTTGGTCGGTGGCCACTCCGACGTGGGTAGCCCCGTCGTCGACCAATGCGAGCATGCTGTGGACCACCCCTCGGGCCGCACCTAGCTGTGGGTCGCGATTGCCGGGAGAGAAGTGGTAGCGGAACAGTTCATATGTCCCGTCGACCAGGTGAATCCGCACACTGTGACCGTATCCTGTGGGGAACTTCGCTGGGCAGCGATGAGCCGAAAACTAAGGGGATGCAATGAGCGAGACGGTGATCTTGGCCGGGGCCCGCACGCCTATCGGGAAGATGTCGGGAGGACTGGCGTCGTTTCGGGGCGCCGAGCTGGGGGCGATGGCTATTCAGGCTGCGCTGGAGCGGGCCGGTGTGGCTCCCGAGCAGGTGGATTACGTGTTCATGGGCCAGGTGCTGTTGGCCGGAGAGGGGCAGGCCACCGCTCGGCAGGCGGCGGTGGGGGCAGGCATTCCGATGACTGTGCCGGCCACCACGGTCAACAAGGTGTGCTTGTCGGGCATCAACACCATCTATCTGGCTCATCAGATGATCTCAGCCGGAGACGCTGAGATCGTGGTGGCCGGGGGGATGGAGTCGATGACCAAGGCGCCCTACCTTCTGATGAGGGCGCGGGAGGGGTATCGCTTGGGCGACGGCGACCTGGTTGACTCCATGATGTACGACGGTCTGTTCTGCGCTTTTGACCGCTGTGCCATGGGCACGGGAACCGAGAAGTACGCCGCGTCGAGCGGGCTGCCCCGAGAGCCCCAGGATGCATTCTCGGCCCAGTCTCACCACCGGGCCCGGGAAGCGGCGGCCGCCGGGCTGTTCGACGACGAGCTGGTGCCGGTGGAAGTACCCCAGCGTCGGGGCGACCCGGTGTTGGTTTCGTCCGACGAGGGGGTGCGCTCGGATGTCACGGCCGAGTCGTTGGGCCGGTTGAGGCCGGCGTTCGCCGAGTCGGGCAACATCACCGCGGGCAACGCCTCGCAGATCTCCGATGGGGGCAGCGCTCTGGTGGTGGCCAGCCGGGAGCGGGCCGAACAGCTCGGCGTGGAGCCTTTGGGGACGTATGTGGGCTACGGGCAGGTGGCCGGGCCCGATCCCTCGCTGCTCACTCAGCCGTCGCGGGCCATTTTCCAGGCGCTCAAGTCGGCTGAGTTGAGCCTGGGCGACTTGGACCTCTTCGAGATCAATGAGGCGTTCGCCGCGGTGGCTCTGTCGTCGATGGCCGATCTGGGGATTTCCGACGACGTGGTGAACGTGAACGGCGGGGCCATCGCCCTGGGACACCCCATAGGCGCCAGTGGAAACCGCTTGGTGCTCACCCTGCTGAATGAGCTGCGCCGTCGGGGCGGGGGTAGGGGAGCTGCCGCCCTGTGCGGTGGTGGAGGCCAAGGGGACGCGCTTCTGGTTCAAGTTTGATTGTTACAAGTTTGCCATGACTTGACTTTGTTTCGTCATGTTTGTAATGTAATTGCAACAAACAAGCACCGCCTCATGCGTGTCGGTTCCATTGCCCCCCGCCCGATTCGCTGAGGCGGTGTCTTGTGTTCTGCGACGGAATCTCAGATCAGCCGGCGGATATGCGCTGGCGTCCCTCCAACGCCCGGCTGAGGGTGAGCTCGTCGGCGTATTCCAGGTCGCCGCCCACCGGCAGGCCGCTGGCGATACGGGTAACGGCCACTCCCAGCGGCTCGATGAGCCGGGCCAAATACATGGCGGTGGCCTCTCCCTCGATGTTGGGGTTGGTGCAGCAGATGACCTCGGTGACGTTCTCGTCATCGATGCGGGCTAGCAGCTCCTTGATCCGGAGCTGATCGGGGCCAACGCCTTCGATGGGGTTTATGGCACCGCCCAGCACGTGGTAGCGGCCTCGGAACTCCCGCGTCTTCTCCAGCGCGACGATGTCTCGAGGATCCTCCACGACGCACAAGATGGCTGGATCGCGCCGGTGGTCGGAGCACAGTTCGCACTCGGAGTGCTCGCTGATGTTGAAGCACCGCTGGCAGAATTGGATCTTGGCTTTGGCCTCCTTGATGGAGTCAGCCAGCCTCAGAGCGTCTTGCTCGGAGACCTTGAGCAAATGGAAGGCGATGCGCTGAGCCGACTTGGGACCGATGCCGGGGAGGCGGCCCAGTTCGTCGATCAACACCTGAACCGGTGCGGTGTAGACGCTGCTCACGTTGGGACCGGCTATCCCTGTTGGCCGGTGGCGGTGGGCGGGTCGAAGGTGACGAGCTCGGAGTCGGGGAATGCGGCCATGAGGTTGGAGATGACCTCCTGAGTGACGGCCTCCTCATCCATGAGCTCGTCGGGGTCGATGGCCTCGGCCTCGTCGGGGTCGGCTGAGGTTGTTCGGGTCGTTGCCGGCCGAATAACGGGGGGCGGCGCGGTGCTGTCGTCGTCGATGGTCAAGCGCATGGGCACCGGCTGCCCGAAGTGTTGGCCAAGGGCTTCGTCTACCTCATCGCGGGCTTCTTCGCAGCGGTCCAGGTGGATCTGATTGGGGAGGGCGAACACCACGCAACTGGCATCGTTGGCCAAGAATCGACCGGTTTGGAATCTGACTCGGACCTTGTTCGACAGGTTGGCCAAGATGGTGTCTCCCCAGGCGAGAACCACTTCCTCACGGCTGGGTAGCGATATATCGGGGTCTGCGCTGCCCGCGCCAGGCTCAAGGGGAGAAGCCGCTTCGGCGAGACTGTCGGTTGAGGCAGATGATGCCTTTCCTGCCCGCATTGCTCCCAGCGTGGGCCGCGGGACTCGATCTGAGGCGGGATCATCAGCGGTGTCGGGATCCTTGGCGGCGGCCGATTCCGATGGACGAGCCTCGGCTTCAGACTGCTTAGCCTGTATCTGGGCGATGGCGGCACGAGCCCGCTCGTGCCCGCTGGTGGGGCCTCCGGTTCGGTGAGCGGACGGGGGGGCAGCCGGGGCGCTGCTGGCAGAGCCGGCAGGTGTGGGCGGCCCTTGACGCTCCAGCCGCTCGATGCGTTCCAACACCGCATTGATGTCGGTGTCCAGATCGCGCCGGGTGAGCCGTCCCAAGGCCACCTCTAGGTCGACCCGCGGATCGGGGGCTTGGCGCATGTCCACCAGGGCCGTCCCCAACACTTCCAGTGCCCGGGTGAGCCCCGCGGGGGGGATCTTGGCCGCTGTGGCCCGAGCGCTCTCCTGCTGGGCGTCGGTGAGATAGCTCAAATCGGCGCCCATCGCACTCAAGAAGGCGTTGCGGAGAAGATCGAGCAGGGCCTCCCCGATGATCCTGGGCTCCCGTCCCGACCGCAGGGCCTCATGGACAGCGACGAACGCGGGGCCGTAGTCCTGGCCTCCCAAGGCATCGACGATGGCGTCCACCGCATCAACTCGATCGGCGACCCCGCCGGCAGCAACGATCTGGTCGAGAGCCGACAGCGTGTCGCGAGCCGAACCAGCCCCTCGATGAACAGCGTGGTCGATGGCGTCTTCATCAACCTCCAGCCCGGCCTGTTCGATAACCCAGCGGGCGTGGTCGGCAAGCACGTCGCCGTCGATGAGGTTGAACCCCAAGTGCTGGGTGCGGCTGCGGATGGTGGGCACCACCTTGTGGGGCTCAGTGGTGCACAGCACGAACACCACGTGGTCGGGGGGCTCTTCGAGCGTCTTCAGCAGGGCGTTTTCGGCGCCGGGGGTGAGCATGTGGACCTCGTCCAGCACATACACCTTGGCTTTGCCGGGACTGCCCATCGCCACCCGGGAGATGAGGTCGCGGATGTCGTCCACCTTGTTGTTGGAGGCGGCGTCTAGCTCAATCAAGTCGTAGGAGGTGTTGTTGGCGACGTCGAGGCAGGACTGGCATTGGCCGCAGGGTTCGCCTTCGCTGCTCAAGTCGGTGCAGTTGAGGGCTTTGGCCAGAATGCGGGCGGCGCTGGTTTTGCCGGTGCCCCGAGGGCCGCTGAACAGGTAGGCATGGCCCACCCGTCCCTGTTGGACCGCATTCTGAAGGGCTCGAACGACGGCCTCTTGCCCGCGCAGCTCGCCAAAACAAGCTGGCCGGTAGCGTCGATACAGTGCCTGAGGGGCCATTGCGCCGACTTTACTCAGGCTGAGCGACAACAAGGCTCAAGCTGGGGTTGCAGTCCGGTCTCGAAAGTGATGGCCAGGCGGTCTGCGGCACACCCCAGGATCCGCTGAGAGCTGCTGCCTCCCGGCCCTGACTCGGTTCACGGGCTGGCGTTGCACAGGACCCGACCATCACTTTCCAAACCGGGCTCACGGCCCAGATGAAGCCAGGCTAGCGGCTATCGGTGCAGGACCGCCCGTCGGTGTGCGGTAAATTTCCTAACTCCCGGAGGGGTGCGAGAGCGGCCGAATCGGCACGCTTGGAAAGCGTGTGTGGCGCAAGTCACCGTGGGTTCGAATCCCACCCCCTCCGCCATTTCGCGGGTATTGCGCTCGTCGGCCAGCGATCAGGTGGCTTCGCCGGCGAACTGGGCGGCGTAGGGGCCGCCGCGGGCTAGGAGTTCGTCGTGGGAGCCTTGTTCAGCGATGTGTCCGCCGTCCATCACCACGATGGTGTCCGCGCCCCGGATGGTGGACAGGCGGTGGGCGATGACGAAGCTGGTGCGGTCGGCCCGCAGGGCGTTCATGGCCTCTTGGATCAGCACTTCGGTGCGGGTATCCACCGATGAGGTGGCCTCGTCGAGAATCAGGATCGCCGGGTCGGCGAGGAAGGCCCGGGCGATGGTGAGGAGCTGCTTCTGCCCGGCGGAGATGTTGTCACCCTCGTCGTTGATGACGGTGTCGAACCCCTCGGGGAGCGAGTGGACGAAGCGGTCTACATAGGTGACCCGGGCGGCTTCGAGGATCTGGGCATCGGTGGCGTCGGGGTTGCCGTAGCGGAGGTTCTCCCAGATTGTGTCGCCGAACAGCCAGGTGTCCTGGAGCACCATGCCGAACTTGGAGCGCAACTCGTGGCGGGGCAGTGAAGTGATGTCGCGCCCGTCGAGGATGATTCGCCCGCCATCCAGCTCATAGAACCGCAAGAGCAAGTTGACCAGCGTGGTTTTGCCCGCCCCAGTCGGGCCGACGATGGCCACCGTCTGGCCCGGCTCGGCGGTGAGGTCGAGCCCGGTTATCAGGGGCTTGTCGGGTTCGTAGGCGAAGTGGACGTCGTCGAACACCACTCGTCCGGCGGTAGGCGGCGGGTCGGGCACCGGCTCGGGGTCGGGGCTCAGCTCATCGACCTCGAGAAGCTCCACAACCCGCTCCAGCGAGGCAATGCCCGACTGGAAGGTAGCGGCCATCGAGGCCAGCGACTGGATCGGTATGGCGAACTGCCGGGTGTACTGGATCATCGCCTGCATGTCGCCGATGGTGATGGCCCCGCTGGAGATGCGCAGCCCGCCGACCACGGCGACGGCCACAAATTGGAGGTTGCCCATCAGCATCATCACCGGTTGCATGGCCGACGACAGGAACTGGGCCGATTGGCTGGCGTCGTAGAGGTGGTCGTTCTCAGTTTCGAAGCGCCGGCGCTCTTGGTCTTGGCGGCCGAACGCGGTGACGATGGCGTGGCCGCTGACCACGTCCTCGGCCTGGGCGTTGAGCGCGCCGGTGGTCCGCCACTGGAGGAGGAATCGGGGCCGGGCCCGGTGGGCGAACATGCGGGTGGCCATCAACGACAGCGGTACGGTCACAAAGGCCACTAGCGCCAGAAGAGGCGACACCGTAAGCATCATCACCGTCACCCCCACCAAGGTCAGCAGCGAGGTGAGGATCTGGTTGATCGTCTGCTGGAGGCTCTGGGTGAGGTTGTCGATGTCGTTGGTCACCCGGCTGAGCAGGTCTCCCCGAGCGTGTCGGTCGACATAAGACAGGGGAAGGCGGTGGAGTTTGGCCTCGATCGACTCCCGCAGCCGGAACATCGACCGCTGGAGTGCGCCGGTGAGCAGGTACGTCTGGGCGTAACCCAGTGCCCACGCGGCCCCGAACACCCCGGCAATGGCCAAGAGCCGATCCTGGAGCCGGTTGGTGTCGATGCTGCCCTCGCGAACTCCGCTCACGATGATGTCGGTGGCCCCGCCGAGAAGCCAGGGGCCGATAACCGTCAGGCTCACGCTCATTACCGCCAGCGCGATCACCAGGATCAGCACCGGTGTCTCGCGCCCGGTGATCTTGGCGAGTTGGCGGACAGTGCCCCGGAAGTTGCGAGTGGACTCCGCGGGCATCGGTGCGCCCATGCGGCCGGAGTAGCGCATGGCCTCGCGTCCAAAGTTCTGTAGGGCTTCTTGGTCAGCCTGCTCGTCGTCGTCTAGTTCGTCGTCGCCGGGCCCGATGTCGCCCGGTTCATCTGGGTTCATGCGGCCTCACCTCCCCTCTGAGAGGAGACGATCTCGGCGTAGGTGGGGCAGGTGCTGATCAGCTCGTCGTGACGGCCTTTGCCGACCACGATGCCGTTTTCCAAAACGATTATCTGGTCGGCGGTCTCAATTGTGGAGATGCGCTGGGCTACCACCAGCACGGCGGCGTTGCGGATGTGAGGGTCGAGGGCGCGGCGCAGTCGGTCCTCGGTGGCTAGGTCGAGGGCCGAGAACGAGTCGTCGAACAGGTAGACGGCCGGGCGCGCGACCAGGGCCCGGGCTATGGACAGTCGTTGCCGCTGGCCGCCGGAAACGTTGGTGCCCCCTTGGTTGATGGAGCTTTTCAGCCCGTCGGGCATCGATTGGACGAATCCCGCCGCCTGGGCGACCTCTAGGGCCTCCCACAGCTCGCCGTCGGTGGCATCGGGGCGTCCGTACCGGAGGTTGGAGGCCACCGTGCCGCTGAACAGGTAGGCCCGTTGGGGCACATAGCCGATGGTCGACCACAGCAGGTCTTGGTCGAGGCGGCGGACGTCCACGCCGCCCACCGACACCTCACCGGTGGTGGTATCGGCCAGCCGGGCGGCCAGCGTCAAAAGCGTGGTCTTTCCCGCGCCGGTGGAACCGATGATGGCGGTGGTCTCCCCCGGGAGGGCGGTGAATGTGACGTCGTCGAGCACTGAATGCTCGGCGCCGGGGTAGCGGAAGCCGACCTCGCGGAACTCCACCGTCCCGGGCCGGATGAACTCCTGCACCGGGTTGGCCGGAGGAATCACCGACGACTGGGTGTCGAGCACTGCGACGATCCGCTCGGCCGCCACCGCCGCCCGGGGAATCATCGACACCATGAATGCGGCCATGGTGACGGCAAAGAGAATCTGGAGCAGATAGGTGAGATAGGCCACCAGCGACCCGATCTGTGTCGATCCGTCTTCTATGCGGTCGGCGCCGATCCACAACAGGGCGACGCTCGACAGGTTCACCAGCAGCGTGACCGCGGGGAAACTGGCTGCCATGAGCCGGGCTGCCCGCATCGAGGTGGCGGTGAGGCGGTCGTTGGCCTCAGCGAACCGGGAACTCTCCACCGGCTCGCGGGTGAAGGCCCGCACCACCCGGATCCCGGTGATCTGCTCGCGCAGCACGGCGTTGACCCGGTCGATGCGCTCTTGCATCTTCCGGAAAGCCGGGTTCATGGCGGCGATGATCGAGCCCATCACGATGATCTCTAGGGGGATGACCACCAGCAGCAGAACCGACAGCCCGGCGTCCTCCCGAACGGCGAGCACGGTGCCGGCGATCATGGTGAGCGGGGCGGTGATCATCATGGTTCCAACCATGGCCATCAGCGTCTGGATCTGGTGGGTGTCGTTGGTGATGCGGGTAATGAGGGAAGGAGTGCCGAACCGTCCGATCTCTCTGGTCGAGTAGCGGGTCACCTGGTCGAACACGTCGCCTCGGATGTCTCGGCCGAACGCCATGGCCGCCTTCGACGCATACCAGACTGCCCCGGTGAGCAATACGATCTGCACCAACGAGACGAACAGCATGATGGCGCCCATTCGCCAGATCACAGATTGATCCCCCAGCAATACGCCGTCGTCTATCAGGGTGGCGTTCAGCCCCGGCAGCAACAGGCCGGCGGTGGTTTGGCCGGCTTGGAGGACCAGAATGAACACGATCGCCCGGCGGTGGGGGGCCAAATGGCTCTTGAGAAGTCGTCGCAGGCTCATGGGTAGTGCATTGACGGCGCGCAGCCGCCGGGATCAGGATATTGCCCTATGGCATCCCGCGATCAGGTGATTACCCGGCCGCCGTTGACGCCGATCACCTGGCCGGTGACATAGCTGGCGTCGTCGCGGCACAAATAGGCGCAGGCCGCCGCAATATCTTCGGGCTGGCCGACCCGGCGCACGGGGGTGCTGGGGATGTGCTCTTCGATCCCCCCTCCGAGGTGGCCTCCGTCGGCAGCCAGACGCAAAGAAGGCGTCTCGATGAAGCTGGGAGGAATGGCGTTGACGGTGATGCCTTTGCGGCCGAATTCTCTGGCCAGCGATTTGGTCAAGCCAATTACCGCGGCCTTGGAGGCCGAATAGTGCGTGTGTCCGAAGTTCCCGGTTTGTGCGCTGGACGATGAGATGTTGACGATCCGGCCCCAGCCCTCTTCAACCATGTGGGGGATGACCACTTGGCAGAGGTCGAAGGTGCCCCGCAAGTTGACGGCTATCACCTGGTCGAAGGACTCCCGGGAAATTTCGAGGAATCGCTCGAAAGGGGAGATGCCTGCGTTGTTGATCAAGATTGTCGGACGGCCGAGCCTTTTGACCGTCTCGTCGACCCCGACTTCGATTGATGCCCGATCGGCGACGTCGCAGGTCACGGCAATGGCCGTCCCGCCGACAGCCTCTATGGCCGCCGCGGTGGCTTCGGCCGACCCGCCAATGAGGTCGAATACGGCCACGGCGGCCGCGTCAGCAGCCAAACGCCGGCTGATGGCCTCTCCGATTCCGGAGCCGCCGCCGGTCACGATGGCGACCCGGGGTTGGGACCAGGCGGGGACAGTCATCGCTTAGGCCCTCTTTCTGGGTTCTGGACGAAAATCACAATTTCTCACGTTGTTGACTTGGCCTAGGGAGATAACTGGGGAAAACACCCATTTTCATATCATATCGTCCCGATAATTCCCACATATATGTCACTATCAAGTTCACAAATTGTTGGTCTAAAATTGCCTTAGATATGTAAATCAAACGGCCATTTTTCTTTTGTTAGCAGAGTCTAGTTTCATTGTCTTTTCCTACTTGGGCGGATGATTTCGCTGAGGTGAGCGTTACGTGGCACTGGACGGCATATCCCAACTACTGATGACTGCGGAGTTCGGCGCTTTCGCCGTGTCTTCGGATAAGACCATCTCGTTCTGGAATCAAAGTGCAGAGAGGATTCTCGGGTACTCAGCCGATCAGGTAGTCGGTCGCCGTTGCTGTGATGTTGCTGAATCCAGGGGATTGACAAATGAATGTCAGAGCGACTGTCTCTTGGGTCGTGACTTCTTTGCTGGCCAAACGCCACGTTTTCTGAGTGTGCCAATGGTGCGTGCATCTGGGGAAGAGTTTATGGCCTCGCTGACGGCCATGACGGTTTCTGACGCAGAATATGACGATCTTGTGCTTTTTTATATGTTTAATGTGAGCACTGAACCAGGAGCATTAGATTCAGTCGGAGACTCGGCCATGGGTGGACAGATTGGGAGCACGGCGAGAACCGACGCAGACGACTTAGTGGTAGTCGCAGACCCGACCGGTGCTGGGAGGCTGACGCCTAGGGAATTGGAAGTGCTGCATTTGGTGGCGCTGGGTTGGGATACCGCTCGAATCGCTCAAGAACTAGGCGTCAGCGAGCACACAGCCCTCAATCACATTCGCAACTTGCGCCAGAAGCTCAATGCCCAGAACAAGCTCGAAGCGGTGATCATCGCAGTGCGCCTAGGCATTCTGAAGTGGAAGTAGGATTTGCGGTCAGCCCTGGCAGAACTCGAGGTCGAGTAACTCCAGGTCGTGTCCTTTGATGTTGGGTGTGTCCCAAGCTGCGGGCAGACAACCGGTGAGTTGATTGCCGCTGATATACAGCCGTATGAGCTTGCTGAGAGCGCCCAACTCCGCGGGAATCCCACCGAAGAGTTGGTTGTCGCCGATGTACAGGTGGGTCAGGTTGTTGAGAGCGCCCAACTCCGCGGGAATCCCACCGGTGAGTTGGTTGTCGCCGATGTACAGGTGGGTCAGGTTGTTGAGAGCGCCCAACTCCGGGGGAATCCCACCGGTGAACTGGTTGCCGTTGAGGAACAACCGCCTCAGCTCGGTTAAGTTGCCGATCCAGGCGGGAATCTCGCCGGTGAGCTGATTGTTGTCCAGCCAGAGCTCTCGCAGTTTGGTCAGGGCAGCCAGCTCAGCGGGAATCTCCCCCGAAAACTGGTTGTCGTCGATGTCCATCCTCGTGAGGTTGGTGAGCTTGCCCAGCTCGGCCGGGATCTCCCCCGAAAGCTGGTTGGCCCATAGGTTGAGCCGCTCCAACTCGACCAGTTGTCCGAACTCCGCGGGGATTTCCCCGGTCAGTTGGTTGCGGCGAATCATCAAGTGCTTCAGGCTCTTGAGCTCGCCCAACTCAGGGGGCAGCTTGCCTGCCAATCGGTTGTAGCTCAGGTACAGCGCCCGGAGGTTGGTGAGCTGGCCCAACTCTTCAGGGATGCTCCCTGACAAGAAGTTGATGCTCAGGTCCAGCCACTCGAGGTTGGCCAGCTGGCCGAGTTCGGCCGGGATCTCCCCCGAAAGTTGATTGTCGCGAAGCAGCAGGTGCGTCAGCCCTCCAAGTTGGACAAGTTCGGCGGGGATCTCCCCTGAGAGTCGGTTGCTCCGCAAGTCCAAATACCCGAGCTTCGACAAGGTGCCGATCTCCTCAGGAATGGGACCTGAGAGGCGGTTGTTGGAGAGGTCCAGCACCCCCAGCCGATCCAGTTCGCCGATCTCCTCGGGAATGGGACCTGAGAGGCGGTTGTTGGAGAGGTCCAGCACCCCCAGCCGGTCCAATTCGCCGATCCCCTCTGGGATCTCCCCCGACAAGAGATTGTCGTGGAGCAACAATCTTTCTATTCCAGCCATCGAGGAGATGCCCTTGGGAATGCCGCCGGAAAGCCAATTGTTGCTGAGGTCGATGTCTTTCAGTTCGAGCAGTCCGCCCAACTCAACCGGAATCTGCCCCGACAACCTGTTGTCTTGAAGGTAAAGCTGCCTCAGCTCAACCAGATTCCCCAACTGGGCGGGGATCTGCCCCGACAGACTGTTGTTTTGAAGGTAAAGCTGCTTCAGCTCAACCAGATTCCCCAACTGGGCGGGGATCGAACCCGATAACTCGTTGTCCTCCAACCACAGCTGGCTGAGGTGCTCCAACTTTCCCAATTCGGCCGGAACTCGACCGGTGAGGCCATTGTGCCCAAGCCGAAGCTCTTCAAGATTTTCGAGACGGCCCAGTTGATAGGGGATCCTTCCCGACAGGTCATTGGCCGATAGTGAGAGATGCCTTAACTCTCTAAGGGCCCCGATCCCCGCGGGGATCAGCCCCGACAGGCTGTTCGCGGTCAACCCGAGTCGCCTTAGCCGCGAGAGTTCCGAGAGCTCGGCGGGGATCTCGCCCGACAAGCCGTTGTTCCCCAGGTCGAGGAATTCGAGGCGGCCAAGATTCCCCACCTCGGCGGGGATCTCGCCCGACAAGCCATTGAACCTCAGGTCGAGGAATTCGAGGCGGCCAAGATTCCCCACCTCGGCGGGGATCTCGCCCGACAAGCCATTGAACCTCAACATCAAATGAGTCAGTTTGGAAAGGTCGCCCAATTCAGGGGGAATGACCCCCGACAACACGTTGCCCCGCAAGTCCAAGATTCGAAGCTCGCCGAGCTGGCCCATCTCGACGGGAATCGCCCCCCACAAGCCGTTGTATTTGAGGTCGAGCAGGGTCAGCTTGGAGAGTCCGGCGAATTCGGGGGGAATTCCGCGCTCCAAGCGGTTGTTCTGTAGGTCCATCTCGATGAGGTTGGCGAGGCTTCCCAGTTCGGCGGGGATTTCGCCCACCAGGTCGTTGTTCCCCAAGTCGAGGAATTCCAGGCGCTCGAGGCTTCCCAGTTCGGCGGGGATCTCGCCCACCAATCCGTTGGATGCCAAAGACAAGCCGGTTACCCGGTCGTCCTCATCGGTGGTAACGCCGTGCCAGCTGTCCAACGACCCACTGCTGAGCCAGCCGCTTGAGTCTCTCCATTTGTCACCGTCCGTGGCCTCATAGAGGGCAATCAGCGCCTCCTTGTCGTTCTCGGGGCCTGCATCTTCAGATTGCTCGTCGGCGCTAACCGGCGAGACCAAGAGTGAGGCAACCAGCGAAACGGCGGCCACCAGAACCACAGCGACACGACCGGCATGCGACCAGCCCGCAAATCGATAAGGGGGCCACTCGCGGCAGGCCCGCGGGCAGGGGGACGACAAATGGGCGGGCGTGTTCACGGGAGTCTCCAGGCACACTCCAACGACATGACACTTTGAGGCTAGACAAGGGCCGTTTCGTCATTGGGGATATCGCCGGAATACACCGGGTCCGAAAACGCGCCCATACAGCAAACTGGCTGACACGCCCGGAGCGGAGGGAGGGGGATTCGAACCCCCGGGACCTCGGAAGGCCCTACGGCTTTCAAGGCCGTTGCAATCGTCCGCTCTGCCATCCCTCCGAGGGGGAGATTAGTGGCCTCGGGGCGGGGTTGACGGAGCGGTTTAGGCCCAGCGATTCCAGGCGATGATCTCGTCGGGATCTTTGCGGGCGGGGGGCTTGAGGTCGTCGCCCAACAAGTAGGCCACTGGGATGAGGCAGGTTTGGAGGTAGCCGTCGGGAATGTCGAGCAGGGCGGCCACCTCGTCGGCGGCCAGCAGGTGGGCGGTGGTGAAGGTGGAGGCCAAGCCCCGGCTATGGAGGGCGAGCTGGAAGCTCCACACCGCGGGCAAGATTGAGCCGAACAGGCTGGCGGTCCAGGCGAGGTGGAGGTCGGGGTCGAGCTCCCCACGGATGCAGGGGATCACCAGGGCGGGCACTTCGTGGAAACGCTCGGCCAGGTACAGAACCGCCTCGGAGTGGCGAACGCCGGCGTCGTCGCCGTCGGCCCGTCGGCGCTCCAAGAGCTCCTGCATGGGCGGGACGATGCCCTCCCGGTACAACTCGGCGATGGCGGCTCGCTGCTCGGGATCGGTCACGATCACCCAGCGCCAGTCCTGGGCGTTGGAGGCATTGGGGGCGTAGGAGGCCAGCCCCACGCAGTCGCGCAAGACGTCGGGATCCATCGGCCGGTCGAAGTCCAGCCGCCGTCGCACAGAGCGGGTAGTGGCCAGCAGCCGATCAGTGATTTCGATGTCGAAAGGTGTCATATACCATTGCATTCGGATTGACGGGTCGTTACCCTGCGAGAAGCTATCGGAACCGGCATCGATCCCGTAATAGGGGATCAAGGGTTCCCTCTGATTTGAAGAAAGGAACCCGAGATGCCGGTCACCGAGATCGAGCGTAGAGAACTGGTGAACCGACTGGTCGCCACGATAGGAGAGGAGTCCACAGAAACTCTCATGCAGTGCCTCCTCACCGAAGGACGAGACCAGCTCGCCACCAAGGATGACCTGAAGGCGTTCGCCACCAAAGATGATCTGAAGGCGTTCGCCACCAAAGATGATCTGAAAGCCCTTGAGAACACCCTGAGGGCCGAGCTCGCCTCCAAGGATGATCTGAAGGCGTTCGCCACCAAAGATGATCTGAAGATGCTGGAGAAAGTTCTTCGTGCGGAAAGCAATGAGAGGTTTGCCCAGCTGGAAGCGCTCATCAACACGGCCATGGGCAAGCAGATGCGCATCTATGTGGGCCTCCTTGTTGGGGTCATGCTCACGGTCTGGGGAACGTCGCTTGTTTATGCCTTTGGTTGACAGGGTCCCGTTGCGCCCCCGCAATCCATAAGGCCAGGCCGGGGGTGAGCCGCTAGTGTGGGATGGCCTGGAGAGGTGGCCGAGTCCGGTTGAAGGCGCTTCCCTGCTAAGGAAGTAACTGCCGCAAGGTGGTTCGTGGGTTCGAATCCCACCCTCTCCGCTCTGTGATGTCTCGCGACATGGGTTTCCGATGTCCTGAACCACCACACTCCGGGTCCACCGGCAGGGCGCCCGTCTCGATGCGGGCCACGTCCAGCAGGTTGCCGATGAGGTAGCGCATATGCTCGGCCCGGTCGACGATGATGCGGTGGAACTGCCGCATCTCGGCCGGGTCCAGGTCCGCCGCCGCGTTCAGCAGGGTGGTCCCCGCGCCCATCACGGAGGTCAGGGGCATCCGCAGCTCGTGGCTCATCATGGCCAGGAACTCGGCCCGCAGCCGTTCCTGCTCCTCCACCGCCGCCATATCCTGCATGGTGACCACCACCGACTCCACCTCCCCGTCGTCGGAGCGGATGGGCGTGGCGTTGAGCAGCACGGTCACGCTGCGCCCGTCGGGGACGCCCATGACGATCTCCTCGGCACGCACCGTCTCGCTGGAGCCCAGGACCCGGGCCAGGGGGAACTCCTATAGGGAGACCTCGCTCCCGTCGCCCCGGCGGACGGTCATCAACCCCAGCAGGTCCTCCGGAGTCTGGCCGGGGCTGCGCAGGCTGTCGACGATCCTGCGGGCCTCCGGGTTGAAGGACGCCGCAGTCCCCGTCGCCGTGTCCAGGACGACGACCCCCACCGGCGTCGTGTCGATGAGGGTCTCCAGGCCCGCCCTGGCACGCTGCTCCTCCCGGTACCGCCGGGCGTTGGCGATGACCGCGGGCCAGGGTCAGGGAGCGGGCGGAGTCGAGGACGCCCTGGAGCACCTGGTCGAAGTCCAGGCTCTCGTTGATGCGGAGGCTGGCCTCGCTGAGGCGCGACAGGCGCTCCCGCAGCGCCTCTATCTCCCGTTACCTATTGCCTCTACGTGGTTTTCAATGCTTCTTTTGTGGAAAGTGATATATAATTCTGTGAAGACCCCCAGTGCATCCGGGCTGGAAACGGCTCCGTTGAGAGGATCGATAGCCATGTTCGATACCAGGAGCGACGACAGCAAGGCGCGCCGCCTGCTGGGGACGGCCATGCCCGTCTCCCCCCCGAACCTCAGTACTAGTCGACTCGTCTCCCCGGCAGGAGGAGGCGCGTCATGATGCCCGCCTCCTTCCTCCCACGCTCCCCCCTCCTCCTGCTGGCCGTCGCGCTGGTGGCGCTGGCGGCCTTCGTTGCGCCCGGCGCGCAGCAGCCCGCCCAGGCCCAGTCTTACGATTACGCTCTTCCGCCCTATACCCACGCCACGCCCGCCAAACAAGTAGACATCACTATTGTCGATGATGCGCTCGAGGTTCGTTTGCGGAGGACCAAAATAGGCCGGTACAGCGCCGGATATCTTAGGGCTTTGGATTACGCTGGCGGCAGCCCTCATCATGTCCAGATTGGGGCTTTCGCCGCTAGCGGGACTACGAATACCAAGCTTGCGCTCCACTGGCGCGATGCGGCTGGAAACAACAAGCAGACATACCTCGTCTACACCTTCATGAACCGAGCCAGTGAGTGCAGGGTCACCAATTGGCCCACCGGCGCTGTTACTGACGGCAGAATTCATGGCGGTCGTCCGTGGTTTACCCAAACAGTGCGGACAGCCCCCAACCCTCCTCGAGAGGAACCCCTACCGCTGCAAGGCGGCTGGGTGACATTGAGCAACCACACCGCCCAGCAGGCAACCGGCAAACACCTGTGCGTTGGACTCAGATTTCACCACGAGGGAGACAGCACAGGCCAGAGCGAACTCCGTGCGTTCAGCTATTACATGGATGACACCGCCCCGACCCTGGCCGGGGACATGAGCGGCAACACCCTGACTCTAACCGCAGCCGACGAGTCCCGGATTTTCCAATACCGGTACATCAAAAAGAGCTGCGATACGGCCAGTCCGACCGAAGCAGGCTGGAAATCCCTTTACTGGATTGACGCCGGCGATGGCGCGACCAGCAAACGACTGGTCAGCAACAAGCAGGTCGAGATCGTCTTCCCGGACGGGGTCAACGATGTTTACTGCTTCGGCACTCAGGATATGCAAAAAAATGTCGACCAGCTAACCTTCCACGTCGATACCCGACCGCCGGGGGTGACGCTGAACCGGAAGTCGGTGTCGGTGTCGGAGGGTTCGTCGGCGACTTACACGGTCGTTTTGAACTCCCCGCCGGCCGCGCCGGTGACGGTCACTCCGGTGTCGGGTGCCCCGGCAAAGGCAACGGTGTCACCGGCCTCGCGGACGTTCACGCCGTCGAATTGGAACACGGCGCAGCCCTTCACTGTGACCGGCGTGGACGCGGGCAGGTATGTGATCACCCACGCCGCGACCAGCGACGACACCGACTATTCGATCTCGGCGGTGGGGACGGTAACCGCCTGGGTGAACACCGTTGACAACGACGAGCCGACGGAAGGGCCGGAGCCGTGGAACATCCGGGTCGTGCCGGGGAACGGCACGCTGACGGTGACCTGGAACGTCTCCTCCCGCGACGGGGTCGAGGACTCGGAGATCTGGCACGTTCTGCGCTGGAGCCAGGAGCACGGCGTGTGGAATAACCCGCGCGACCCCAGGGCGGTGGGCAAGAACGACGGCCTCTCGGTGGACCCCGGCTTGACCAGCTATACGATCACGGGCCTCAACAATGACGTCGCGACGGGCGTGTTCATTCGCTCAATGGTCGGGCACCGCAACAACATGAGCGAGCGCGAAGAGAAATCCAGTAAGTGGGTGCGGACCAAGGGCGAACACACCACGCCCCGCGCCGACATCGGCGGGCTGTAGATGCAGGCGACCAAGGACGTGTCCCTGTCGGGGGTGTTCAGCGACGCCGACGGCGACGCGCGGACGGTCACGGACGGCACTGATACCGGAACCCAGCACGGGGGCCTGTAGCCAATGGACATTGCGGGGTGACCGGGAGGCTGCGGCGGACGGCCTCATCGGCGGCGCTCGCGCTTGGCGCTTTCGCGCTGCTCGCCGCCTGTGGAGATAACGACGCGGGGCTGACGCGCGCCGAGGTGGAGGAGGTCGTGCGGGCGGAGCTGGCCGCCGAGTCCTCCGCGTCCGTGGAGGGGACGGTCAACCCCGACACGGCGGCCGTGCCTCCTGCCACGGCAGGACTGACCCGGGCGGAGGTCGAGGAGATCGTGCGGGCCACCATCGCCGGCATCCCGTCCAAGGCCGCTCCCGCCGAGTACACGCAGTACGTCGTGGACAGCGCCATTGCCCGCTACGAGACCCAGGGTCTGGATGCCGCCCTGGCCCACTATAACCGCCCGGAGAGCATCGACGGCCAGTGGTACGTCTTCATCATCGACGAGAACGACCTGGTCATCGCACACCCTGACCCCGAACGCCGCGGCCTGGACGTGAAGGCCTGGGTGGGCACCGACGCCAACGGCTACGAGTTCGGCCCGGATATGCTTGCGGCCACGGAGGAGGGCAAGTGGGTCTCCTACGTCTACCGCAACCCGGAGAGCGGCGACTTAGGCTCCGGCTTCGATAATGTGGAGCTCAAGAACGTCTGGGTGACGAAGCGCGACGGGCTGCTGTTCGCCTCGGGTTGGTACATCGACGCCGACGCGTTCACCAAGCAGCTGGTATCCGTGGCGGTGGACAGGTACCGCGAGGGCGGGCTGGAGGCCACGGTGGCGTACTTTGCCAGCCCGGGGAGCGCCTTGGCGGGGCTGGAAACGACCGTCGCCTACTACAACGCCGCCGAGACGGTGGACGGGCAGTGGTTCGCCTTCATCGGCGGCCCTGACGGGACTATCGTGGGGCACTCGGACCCGTCGAAGATCGGCGGAGACACACGGGACTTGTTTGGTGGGGCCGACTTCGACGCCGCACACCTTACCGAGTCCGGCGAGTGGGTGGAGGAGGCGGAGTCGCTGCGGGTGTACGTGGCGGGCTACGACGGGTACGTGTTCGGCACCGGCTGGAGCCGGGATGAACTCGACGAGTAGCGGCGGGGTGGAACCTGCCGCAAGCGGCTTGACAACAAGACAGGGACACCCCCCCGAACCTACGTCCTAACCAGTCCGGGAGGGCTGGCATGATGGGAGCGTCCGCCATCCACCGAATTTCCCCGCTCCTGGCCCTTGCGCTGCTGCTCGGAGTGCTGTTCCACGCCGCGCCGGTGCAGGCGCAGAGTCCCGCCGCCCCCACCAATCTGACGGTGTCGGCGGGCATCGACAACGCGGAGCTGTACCTGCTCTGGACCGCGCCCTCGGGCACGATACCGGGCTACGACGTGCACTATCTCCGCTCATTGCTGATCGCCCGTGGCTGGGATGGTTGGCCGGGATAGGGTTCGACGCCATGGGAATGCTTGACGGGAAGACGGCCATCGTTACCGGCGGGGGCCAAGGTGTGGGTCGGGGGATTGCCTTGGCCCTGGCGGCTGAAGGGGCCGGGGTCACGGTGGCGGCTCGTACCGAATCGAAGGTGCAGGCGGTGGCGGCCGAGATCGCCGAACGGGGCGGGTCGGCGCTGGCGCTGGTGTGCGACGTGAACGAGCTGGACGACATCCAGGCGTGTGTGGACCGCACCGTGGAGCACTTCGGCACCGTGGACATCCTGGTGAACAACGCCCAGCAGGTGCCTCATGGGCACTTGCTGGAGGTGAGCGACGAGGCCTGCATGGCGGCGTGGACCTCGGGGGCGCTGGCCTCCATCCGGTTCATGCGGCTGTGCCATCCATACTTGAAAGACGGCGGGGTGATCATCAACCAGGGCTCGGGCTCCAGCCTCAAAACCGACCCCAGCGGCATGGGGGTGTACGCCGGGGTGAAGTCGGCCATCCAGTCGATCACCCGGGCCGCGGCCATGGAGTGGGGCGCCGATGGCATCCGGGCCATCACCCTGATGCCGGTGGCCATGTCTCCGGCCATGGAGGATTGGAAGGGCTTCAACCCCGACGGCTTCGCCGCCCTCCAAGAGCGATTCGCTCTGAAACGGGTGGGCGACGCCGAAATCGACATCGGCCGAGTAGTCGCCTTCCTATGCAGCGACACCGCTGGCTACATAACCGGCACCACCATAAACATCGACGGCGGCGACGCCTACCTGCGCTAACTGGCGGGGGCTATGTGGCCTTCTAGGCCGTAGGGGCGGTAGGGGCCGAAGATGGATTGCTCTAGGACGCCAATGCCCTGGCGGTCGCCCATGCGGACCTTCATGAGGTGCTGGACGTGCTGGTTCTCGAAGGCGTTGTCGTCGACGTCGGCCAGGTTCCAGCGCTCCGACTCCATGGCCAGCTCGCCTTTCCAGTCGCCGTGCGACCAGGTGGGGTGGCTGTAGCCGATGCCCTTCATGCGGTAGGTGAACTGCTTTTCGAAGGTGATCTCGTGGCGGGTGTCGTCTTCCAGCGAGGTCATGGCCAAAGTGGCGCTTTTGATCATGCGGCTGCCGGGCTCAAACTCCAGTTGGTGCTCGAGGCGGTGCATGGGCTCCACGCCGGGATCCTCCACGGCGGGGTTGTCGGCCAGGGAGTCGTAGGCGGGCAAGAAAGCGCCCACGTGGAACCGGGGGCGGCCCAGGGTGTCCTCGAAGAGCTGGTAGTGGCTGCACATGTCGTCCCAGTGCAGGGGAGCCCACAAGAAGAACAGGCCCATGGTCCGCGGCGGCTGGGGGGCGCCCCGGTTGTCGCCGCCGGCCACCGGGCGGACGCCCCAGGAGCGGTCCTTGGTGCCGTAGGTCTCGGTGCGGTCGATCTCCATGCGCTGGCCGTCGTATTCGATCCAGCCGTGCCAGCGGCCGAACTGGGTGAACCGGGTGGTGTCCATGATGCGGCGGCTGCCGTCAGACCAGTGGTGGCGGGGCTCTTCGATGGCCGCGGTGCGGGCCTCGAAGGTGAGGTCGGCGGCGAAGTCGGTGTCGTTGGGCTCCAGCACCACCCGGCAGGCCTTCATCGGCTCGGTGATCTCCAAGTTGAACGGCCCGACGCTCAGATCGGAGGGCTCGGGGTTGGCCCGGGCCGAGGCGTGGAAGGCGTGCTGCACCCCGTTGTGGACGATGCTGATGCCACAGTCCTGGATGCCGAGGTGGGGATAGCGGGCGGTGCCCGCACCGAGGTACATGTCGCCCACTTTGGAGTAGCCGTTGAACCAGTAGCGCTCGTAGAAGTCCTTTTCCCCGGTAGAGGGAGTGGAGATGGGATCGGGGGTCTGGTGGATGGGGAAATCGTCGAATTTGGTCAGCACCCGCCTATGGTGGCAGACCAGCCTCCCTCAACAAATGTCGGAGAGGCTGGTACCATCGAAGGTAACTCTGACAGATCGACGGCATTCTCATAGGGAGGCACCCACCATGAGCACCGGCAACGGCGACCAGCACACATTTCGCACTTTCCAGCTCCGCAACCTGGAAGACACGCCCGGGTACGACCGGCTGAGCGACCACCAGAAGATGGTGACCCGCGTGGTGGGCTCGGTGCTCCCGTTCAAGACCAACAACTACGTGTGCGAGCAGCTCATCAACTGGGACAACGTGCCCGACGATCCCATGTTCCAGCTCACCTTCCCCCAAGAGGGCATGCTCGACCCCGCCCACTTCAGCCGCATCGCCGACCTCATCAAAGCCGAGGTGCCGGCCGCCGAACTCAAGGCCGCGGCCCGGGAGATCCAGTTGAGCCTCAACCCCCATCCCGCCGGCCAGGTGGAGATGAATGCCGGGTACCTGGAGGAAGAGGTGGTGCAGGGCGTGCAGCACAAGTACCGGGAGACGGTGCTGTTCTTCCCCACCCAGGGCCAGACCTGCCACGCCTACTGCACCTATTGCTTCAGATGGCCGCAGTTCGTGCAGCTCGACGATCTCAAGTTCGCCAGCAAGGAGATCGACCGGCTGGTGGCCTATCTCAAGCTCAACCCGACGGTGTCCGATGTGCTGTTCACCGGGGGCGACCCGATGATCATGCGCAGCGAGCTGATCCGCCGCTACGCCGAGCCGCTTATGGCCGACGACCTGGAGATCAACACCATCCGCTTCGGCACCAAGGCCCCGGCCTACTGGCCCTACAAGTTCACCGAGGGCGAGGAGGCCGACGACCTGCTGCGGCTGTTCGAGGAGATCGTGGCCTCCGGCCGCCACCTGGCCATCATGGCCCACTACTCGCACCCGGTGGAGCTGGCCACCGACGCCTCTCGCGAGGCGCTGCGGCGCATCATCGAGACCGGCGCGGTGGTGCGGTGCCAGGCCCCGCTGATCCGCCACGTGAACGACAGCGCCCGGGACTGGGCCGACATGATCACCACCGAGGTATCCCTGGGGGCGATTCCCTACTACATGTTCGTGGAGCGCGACACCGGGGCCAAGCGCTACTTCGAGGTGCCGCTGGTGGAGGCCTACCAGATCTACACCGACGCCTATAAGCAGGTGTCGGGGTTGGCCCGCACCTGGCGGGGGCCGTCGATGTCGGCCACCCCGGGCAAGGCGCTGGTGGACGGCGTCACCGAGATAGGCGGCGAGAAGGTGATCGCCCTGAAGTTCGTGCAGGCCCGCAACCCCGACTGGGTGAACCGGCTGTTCTTCGCGGCCTACGACGAAGAGGCGTCGTGGCTCGACGAGCTGCGCCCGGCATTCGGCGAAGAAAAGTTCTTCTACACCGACGAGCTGAACAACATGAAGACCGACACCCCCCAGCGGGTGCAGCTCATCACCACCCGAGCCGCCTAGTCTCGCCTCAGCTCACTCCCACTCGATGGTGCCGGGGGGCTTGGAGGTGATGTCGTAGGCCACCCGGTTTATGCCTTCGACCTCGTTGATGATGCGGCTCGACATGGTTTCCAGCAGCTCATAGGGCAACCGGGCCCAGTCGGCGGTCATGGCGTCCTCGCTGGTCACCGCCCGGATTACCGCCACCTGGCCGTAGGTGCGCTCGTCGCCCATCACGCCCACGGTTCGAGTGTCGGGCAGCACGGCGAACGCCTGCCAGATCTCTCGATCGAGGCCCGCGGCGTGGATCTCGGCCCTCACGATGGCGTCGGCTTTGGCCAACAGCGCGGCTTTGTCGGGTGTGACCTCGCCGATCACCCGCACGCCGAGGCCGGGGCCGGGGAAGGGCTGGCGCCACACGATCTCATCAGGCAGGCCCAGTTCGTGGCCCACGGCCCGCACCTCGTCTTTGAACAGGTCGCGTAGCGGCTCGACCAGCTCGAAGTCCATCTCCTCGGGGATGCCGCCCACGTTGTGGTGGCTCTTGATCTTGGCCGCGGAATCGGAGCCCGACTCGATCACGTCGGGATACAGCGTGCCCTGCACCAGATAGGCGGCCCCGTCCACCTGGTTCTTGGCCTCCTCGAAGATGCGGATGAACAGCTCGCCGATGATCTTGCGCTTCTCCTCGGGGTCGATCACCCCCACCAGGGCTTCGAAGAACCGCTCGGCGGCTTCCACCGCGATCAGCTCGATGCCCTGGGAGCGGCGGAAGGCGTCGATCACCTGCTGGCCCTCGTCCTGGCGCATGAGGCCGGTGTCGACGAACACGCAGGTGAGCTGATGGCCCACCGCCCGGTGGACCAGGGCGGCGGCCACTGCCGAGTCGACCCCGCCGGACAGGCCGCACACCGCCCGACCGTCGCCGATCTGGGCGCGGATGGCGGCCACCGCCTCGTCGATGAACGACTCTGTGGTCCATGACGGGCCTAGACCGGCGCCCCGGTAGAGGAAACGCTCGAGTACGGCCTGCCCGCCCGGAGTGTGGGCCACCTCGGGATGGAACTGGACGCCGAAGATGCGTTGGGCGGGGTGCTCGAGGGCGGCCACCGGGGCCTGGGGGGTGGAGGCGGTGACCACAAAGCCCTCGGGCGGAGTGGCGATGGAGTCGAAGTGGCTCATCCACACCGGGCGCTCGGTGTCTTCGTCGACACCGAACAGGGTGCCGGGGTCGCTCACGCTCATGGCGGTACGGCCGTACTCTCCGACGCCGGTGCGCGACACCTCCCCGCCGAGCTGGGCGGCGATGAGCTGGGCGCCGTAGCAGATGCCCAGGATGGGTATGCCCAGCCCGTAGATGTCGGGATCGATGCGGGGCGAGCCCTCGACATGGACCGACTTGGGGCCGCCGGAGAAGATCACCGCGCCGGGCTGGCGGTCGGCGATCTCATCCGCGCTGATGGAGTGGGGGACGATCTCACTGTAGATGTGGGCCTCGCGCACCCGGCGGGCGATGAGCTGGGCGTACTGGGCGCCGAAATCAACCACCAAGACCGGGTGGTCTCGAGTTGCGGTGTCGAGTGGGGAGGGGCTCAACGCCCCATTCCGATGCCCTGGGAGCGCTGGAGAGATTTGCCCTCGGTTTGCAGCGAGGGGGCAATCATGATGTCGGCCTTCTGGAACTCCTTGAGCGTCTCGTAGCCGCAGGTGGCCATGGAGGTGCGCAAGCCGCCGAACAGATTGAGTCGGCCATCGTTCTCCCGAGCCGGGCCGACCAAAATCTCCTCCAAGGTTCCCCGGGGGGAGGTCTGCACTCGGGCGCCCCGGGGAAGAGTGGGATGGAAAGTGGCCATGCCCCAGTGGTGGCCCCGGCCAGGCGATTCGTGGGCGGCGGCCAGAGGGGAGCCGATCATCACCGCGTCGGCCCCGCACACGATGGCCTTGGCGATGTCGCCCCCGGTGGCCATGCCCCCGTCGGCGATTATGTGGACGTACACCCCGGTCTCGTCGAGATGGCGCATCCGGGCGGCCCGGGCGTCGGCGATGGCGGTGGCCTGGGGCACCCCGATGCCCAGCACCCCCCGGGTGGTGCAGGCCTGGCCCGGCCCCACGCCAACCAGGATGCCGGCGGCGCCGGTGCGCATGAGGTGAAGGGCGGCGTCGTAGCTGGCGCAGCCGCCCACGATCACCGGGATCTCCAGGCGGCGGACGAACTGCTTGAGGTTCAGCGGCTCGTGGTTTTTGGACTTGTGCTCGGCGGTGACCACCGTGCCCTGGATGACCATGAGGTCGAGCTCGGCGGCCAGCATGTGGGGGGCGAGTTGCTCGGTGCGCTGGGGGGTGACCGACGCACAGGAGATCACCCCGGCGTCTTTGATCTGGCGGATGCGTTCTCCCACCAGTTCGGGCTTGATGGGCTCGCCGTACAGCTCCTGCATCCGCAGGGTGGCCTTCTCGGGGGGTTGGGACGCGATCTCGTCGAGGACTGGCTCGGGATCCTCATAGCGGGTCCAGAGCCCCTCGAGGTTGAGCACCCCCACGCCGCCGAGTTGCCCGATGGCGATGGCGGTTTCGGGGCTGACCACGCCGTCCATGGCCGAGGCCATGAGGGGGAGGTCGAAGCGGTAGGCGTCGATCTCCCAGGCGATGCTCACATCCTCAGGATCGCGGGTGCGGCGGGTGGGGACGATGGCGATGTCGTCGAACCCGTACGCCCGCCGTGCGGTCTTGCCCAGCCCGATCTCAACCTCGGCCATCGCGACGCCCCTTTTGCTTGGAAACCAAGAATTCTAAAGCCTTGCGGCTTGCCATAGGGGGATTTACTCCCTCACCAGGAGCAAGGCTAAATCAGGCGGCAGATTGGATCAGATTCCAGAGCTCTTCGATGTGATGGCGCTCGGTTTGGGGGCTGCCGATGGCCACCCGGAGGATGAAGCGGCCGTCGAGGGTGGTGTGGCTCATGAAGGCTCGACCGGACCGGTTCACGGTGTCCATGATGCGGCGACCGGCCTCGTCGCCGTCGGTGTGGCGGAAGCACACCAGGCTGAGCACCTGGGGGGCGACCAGTTCAAATCGGTCGTCAGCCTCGACCCAGTTGGCCAAGTCGGATGCCCAGGCAATGTGGCGGCGAACATGGGCCCGGAGCCCCTCGGTGCCGTAGTGGCGGATCACAAACCAGAGCTTTAGTGCCCGGAAGCGTCGACCGAGCGCCACTGTCCAGTCCCGGTAGTCCACTGTCTCATGCTCGGAGTCGGTGGTGGATGTCGCCGCGGTGCCTTCGCTCAGATACTCGGCTTCAACGGCCATGGCGTTCAAGAGATCGGCTCGGTCGGCCACATAGAACACCGAGCAGTCCAAGTTGGTGAGCATCCACTTGTGGGGGTTGAACAGGTAGCTGTCGACGTCTTCCAAACCGGCGTTGAGGAATCGCATTTCCGGGCACAGCGCGGCGGTGCCGGCAAAAGCGGCGTCTACATGGATCCAGGCATCGAAATTGGATGCCACCCAGGCCAATTCGGGTATGGGATCGATGGCGGTGGTGGAGGTAGTGCCCACGGTAGTGCCCACGAAGAAGGGGATCAGTCCGTCGTTTCGGTCTTTGACAATCTCATAGGCCAAGTGGTCGGCCCGCATGGCGTAGTCGGGGGTAGTGGCGATTGGCCGAATGCGGCTGTCGGCAATACCTGCTACCCGAAGCCCCTTGGCGATGGAATAGTGGGCCTGGTCGGAGGTATAGGCCACCATCTGGTCGAGCTTCTCGTTGCCTCCGGCTTTCGCCCGAGCAGCGAGAATGGCGCACAGGGTGCTGGAAGAGGCACCGTCGGTGATCACGCCATTGCCCCGAAACGCCTCGGGCAGGCCAAGGGCAGTGACCAGCCAGTCCAACATATGTTGCTCTAGCTCGGTGACCGAAGGCCCCGTGGTCCACATGGCTCCATGAGCTCCCAGGCTGGCCGATATCAGCTCGCCCAACGCAGCAGGGCCGCTGGTGTTGGCCGGGAAATAGCCGTACATGCCCGGTGCCTGCCAGTGGGTCAAGCCGGGCAGGATCACCCGGTCGAGATCGGCCAACACATCAGCGAAATCCTCGCCGCGGGTCGGCGGCTCAGCAGGCAATTTGCCCCGAATGTGGCCCGGTTCGACATCGGCCATCACCGGCAGATCACCGAGGCGCGCCATGTAATCGGCCACCCAGTCCACCGCTTGGTAACCCGCCTGGCGGAACTCTTCGGGGTCCATGTGATTGGGTCGGTCAGCCATGGATGTCATTGTGGCCGACGGATCTGTGATGCATTGAGGTGGAGACCGGTGAAGGCCGGGAATTTCTCAAGGGCGGTAGCACCGGCCCCAGTCCTAGGCGCTGTCGGCGATCTGTTTGCGCAGTGCTTCCAGTCGTGCGATGCGATGATCGTCGGGTCCAAGATGTTCGCTGAGTTCCGCAATCACATCGGAGACATCGAAAGAATCGGCCAACACCATCTGCTCGATATCCACCCAGTCCTTCGAGCGGTCAAAAAAGGCTTTGAATACGGCGAGATCGCGGCATGCCAAGAATGGAATGTCAGCCCCGGCGAACGGACGAAAAACTATGCGCCCACCCACTGCATCGTGGTAATCGGAGGTTGCCAGGAACAGATCTATAGGCACTCCCGCCCACCAAAGCCGCACCTGTCCGTCCCGCTCAAGCAGGTGGCGTTCCCGAGTGGTCACTGTGATCTCGGCGGGAAGCTCGGCAAGCACGCGGTTGAACTCGTTGACGGAGACGAAAACATTGAGATCTATGTCTGCCGTGGCCCTGGGCTCTGAGATGCACCATGCCAAGGCAAGTGCGCCGCCGAACGCGTGTGGGAGCTTTGCACCCTGGAGAGCTTCGTGCAGTCGGAGGATGAGTTCGACGAGGTCTACTGGAGATTCTGACCTGTCCACCAAGCTCACCGCTTCCCGAATACCGGGTACTCCAGTTCATCGCTATATCGGACTGGCAGATGTGCTGCTAAGCGCAACAGCGCAGCGAGTTTCTCCCCCGGGTCCAGTGCCGTCGGTCCTTGTTCCTTGTCGGACTCTGCGCTGACCTCGACCATTCGTTCCCACCACGGGCGTGCTTCTGCCGACGTCACAACCTCAGTTTGCCATGCCCACGCAGCTTCAAGTAGCGACATCCGTTTCCATAGATACCAGTCGCAGGGATCACTTTATGCTGTTGTGATGTAGCGTCATGTGTACTTAGATCGCGTTGGAAGCCGAGCAACATGCGCTGGTAAAACAGAAGGCGTCATCTCTGGGGATCACCATGGCGGAGTACATCCGACGCTTGGTTGACCAGGATCTAGCAGGCGGAAGAACCAACGCCGATGTTTCGGCGATTATCGGCATCGGACGCTCGGGCGGGAGAGACATCGCCGCCGAGGGCCAATCGGCGGTCGCTGAGGCGGTAGCCGCGTTCCACGGGGGGCGGTGACCGTCTATGTGGACACGTCGGCCTGGTACGCCGCGGCCGATGTCGATGATGCCGGCCACGACTGCGCGGCGCGGTGGCTGGAGGAGTTTGCGGGCGCTTTGCTGACCAGTGACCACGTTCTGGTCGAGAAGTGGTTCTTGGCCACGCGGCGCCTGGGAGTCGAGGTTGCCGAGCAACTCGTGAATGGGATCCGGTTGGGCATCGCCCGCGTGGAGCCGGCGATCGTTGCCGATCTCGAGGTCGCGGCGCGCATCGACGGGGACTTCGCCGGTCAGGCTTTCTCGCTGGTAGACCGCACAAGTTGGGCGATCATGCAACGGTTGGGCGTACACGACGCTATCTCGCTCGACGCCGACTTCTCGGTGTTCCGCTTCGGCCGGGACAAGCGCCGAGCATTCACCGTGTACGGTTGAAACCCCGGCGAGGTGTTGGGCGGCGGGAGTGTGGTGCGCGGCGAGGTGTTGGATGTAGCGGGCGGCGGTTGCGGCGGTTTTCCAGCGGCCTGCCAGCATGATGCCCGCTATGTCGACGCCGGCGGCGGCGAGGTCTTGGGCCATGCCGACGCGCGGCGAGTGAGTCGAGATGTCGGCGGGATCGATGCTGGCTGCTTTGGCTGCGGCTTTGAAGCGTCGTGCGACGGTGTTGGGCGACAGGTTGAATACCGGGTTGCCCGGCCGGGCCTCGGCGGGCCTGAGGCGAGACAGGGCGGCGCAGGTGAACTCGGAGATGGGGGCGACTGCGCCGTGGCCGTGCTGGTCGGTTTTGGAGCGGCGGATCAGCACTGTGCCGCAACCGCCGTCTGCTGGCAGGTCGATGTCGGCCCAGGTCAGGGCCAACAGCTCGCCGCAACGCAACAGGGCGTCGTGGGCCAGCGCGATCATGGCGACGTCGACCACCGCGCGCCGCCGGGCCTGACGTAGGGTCTCTTTGCGCCCGCCGGGCTGGTTGCACCGGGGTATGTCAGCGGTGGCGGTGATCAACTCGACATGGTGCTGCCGCAAGGGCGCGGCTTGGCGCGGGGCGGATCCCCTGCCCGCGGCACGGCGCGAGAGGCCGTCCAGCAACTGGCTGACCTCCCAGCTTCGGGCTGGGTTCGGGCCGGGACTTCGGCTGTGCCGGTGGGCAACGGCCGAGCGGTAGGCGCGGAGCGTGGAGGGCTTCTTGCCGTCGGCGGACATCTCGGCCAGCCATCTGAGGAGATCGCCGGAGGCAGCGGGGAACACCGCCACCTCCTGCTGGGTCGCCCACTGGTGCCAACTCCGCCACCCTGTTTGGTAGGCCTTGCGGGTGTTGTCAGAAATCGCGGCTGCCCTGCCCACTGCCACCAACCGGTCTAAGGCATCGCCGACAAGCCCCGCAACTAGATTGCCGAAGAGCCCGGGATCCCCATCAGGGGCCCCGCAGGCGCATTCGATGTCCTCGGACGCAGACACCCTCGCGTCACAATAAATTGCTATATCCATCCCGCCGGGCTAGCAACACGCCGCCATACACAACAAACCGCAGCCACACGCTATTGACTCATTCGAGCATGCCTATATGCGGCGGATATTTGCCTTTATTCCTTAGCTTGAGTCCGGGGCTCCTGTCAAACGGTTCCCGGAACTCCTCCGGGCCCAAGCCTGGAAACAGGCGGTTCGCCACCCATCTGACCTGGGAAAATAGATCACAGCCCGGCTAGTCGGAGTTGCCGGGGCACCTAGTTCTCCCGGCGCGTATCGACAAGATCCGGCACCAGCCCGAACTCGGCAAACGGCCGCCCCGCTGTCGGCCGCGCCCTCCTTCCATTGCTGAAACCCCCGCTGTGGCGCTGCACTCGCGCCCGATGGCGTGATGGATGCCTTGTCGGGGGGGGG